>Ga0129333_10000984_pt1 | contig 25137 bp, 32 predicted proteins | sample CPB6_08_DNA_FD_94474 | JGI IMG/M metagenome (GOLD analysis project Ga0129333, IMG submission 94474) | Freshwater to marine salinity gradient microbial communities from Chesapeake Bay, USA - CPBay_Sum_0.6_0.8_DNA | ecosystem: Environmental > Aquatic > Marine > Coastal | place: USA: Chesapeake...
ACGATTCTATCAGGGTTACCATACTGTTTACAGTATTGTATTAGATCAATATGTAGTTTGTAATCGCCTTTCAGTCCGCTGAATTCAGAACTAAGTTTATGATCTATAAAATTAGAATTATCAAATACAGCTATACTAGCATCATGATTCAGTGCGTTAATTCCCCAAGTAATCATTTGTTCTTTCTCTTATATATTTGTTTTTAAAATCTTTAACATCAGTAGGAAGATGAAAATCATTTAAATTAATTGTGACTTTACTTTCTTCTAACCATTCTAATATTTTTTTTCCTAAAATTAAATTATTTTCTTCGGTAAAATGACAAGGTCTGTAATCATGTATTGATTCTAGATATTCTCGTGTTAATCCAAGAGCATTATTTTCTAAATCATATATATCAGAAAGACTATGTTTGTGTCCTACATAATCTGATAGTTCTTCGTTAAATGGAATGGCATTTATTAGTAATGTCTCTGGCCTTAAATCTCTAATATGTCGCACCATAGATGCCACTGAATGTAGATCTATAAGATCATCTTGTAAATATGTGTAATAATCAATCATACTTTTACAAGTGTTTACTGCTCGAATATTCTCTGGAAAATATCTTTGAAAATATTTCAAACTATTTTCGGAATCGACTACACCAGAAAAAAAGCTATATTCCCAAAGTGGATGACTAGGTTCGAACAGATCAGAGATCCATCTTCTTAATGGATGGGTAACTAAAAAAATGTTTTTGTCATAATTTATATGAAATTCTTTAAATCTACAATAGCTGTAACTAACACTACTACCGCTTTTCGCCCAATTATCTATGTGATAATTTTCTCGTAAGACATCAACCCAACTGATTAAATTAGGTAATAATTGAGAAGCAAAACTATCTCCGTATATTCCCAATGTAGGTAATTTTTTCAATATAAATCCTTACTTGTAAATGAAGGGATCTTTTTTACGTTGTTCTTGTAACCGTTTTCTTATAAACCACCAATGTTTTATATTGTGGTAAAGTATCTTAAGTATTTTCATAATTTTTTATCAAATATTTTCTTTTAAATTCATCAAAGCTCGATGGTGTTACAAAATCTTCTAAATTTAATGTCACTTGGCCATTTTCTATCCATTGTAACATTTTATTTCCTAAAATAATATTGTTTTCGTCTGTAATATGACAGTGCCTAGTATCACGTAAGGATTTTTTATCTAAATATTTTGAAAACTTCTCCCAATCATCGAAACCAAGGGCAGCAGTTTCTAATAGACAAATTTCTGCTAGAAAATGTCTATGACCAATAATATCTGACAAATAATTAGCATGAAATTTATCTTTGATATAGGAGGGTAAAGATGCGACCATTAATACATCAGGTCTTAAATTTTTTATTTCATAAATTAATCCTGCTGCTGTGAAAATGTCTAATTCAGTATTCTGTATATATGAATAATAACCAATCGCTGCCTCGAATGTTTTTAGAATTAATTTTTTCTCAGGACAAAATTTTGATAGATTTTTATAATGTTGATTAAGAAGTTCAAGGTTGTTAATGTGTGATAAATGGGCCTGACCTATTGAATCTAGCTCATTGTAAATGTGTCGGGTCCAAATTCTACTAGCATTTGTTACTACAAATATGATTTTGTCATATTTTTCAAAATTCTCTTTGAATTGAACAAAAGAGTAATATAAACTCGATCCTGCCTTACTGTAATTATCTACACTATATTTTTCTTTAAGAACGTCTACCCAACAGAACTGAGTATCTAATCTAAATTGATCTGCGATACTATAACTATCTCCAAAAATTCCTAATGTTTTCATTTATAAAGATGTGGCAAATATAATTTACAAAATTCTTTCTTATTGGATGGTTTTATAAAATCATCTATTCGTAAATTAACTTTATTGTTTGAAAGCCACTCTAACACTTTTGTTCCAAGAATTTTATTATTTTCAATAGTGATATGACATGGTCTTTTATCGGTAAGGCCATAAAGATCTTTTGTACTTAAATTCATGGCCTCGTTTTCCATTTCTACAATATTTTTTAAAGAATTTTCGTGATTTACTATTTCGGTTATATCAGGATTTTGATTAAAGGCGTTTATAAAAAGTACATCTGGTTTCAAATCTTTTATTTTACTTAGCATAGTCATTGTAGCTAATTCGTCTTCTTCGGTATTTTGAATATATTTGAAATAGTTTGCTGCTGCTAACATTTTGTTTTTAGCAATAAAATTATCAGGGAAATTCTTTTGAATTATTTCTTGATACTGTACTGCTTCGGACGCTGACACAATATGATTAAGGTAATTATACTCACTATTTTCCTTAAATAAATTTCCTAACCATAGTCTATCTACACTACTAACAATAAAAATTATTTTATCATATTTTGTCCTATATATTTGGTTCATAAATTTTTTATAACTAAAATATATACCTGACCCAGGTACTGAAAAATTTTGAATTATAAATTCATTTTCTAAGTAAGTTACCCAAGTAGGACCTGCATCTACATTTGAAGTAAACGCGAAACTATCACCAAAAATTCCTAAATTTTGTTTCATTTTTTAAACCATTTTTTTGCTAGTAATTCAATTTTTAGTTTACTTGTTTCTTTAGAACGATGAATACTGTATAGTGTATAGAGTTTACCATATTGTTTAACTGCATCTGAAACATCTTTAATATTAGTGTGCCAATCAGGAAAACTTACACTCCATCCATACTCGATTGCTTGTTTTACTATTTTATATCCTTCATGGTCCCTATCCGGAACCACAATAATTTCCTTATTTAACCTGCTTATTAGTAGGTGTTGTTTGTTACTACACTCGCTACCTAATATAGCTATACCATCGACGCTTATGGCATCCATTGGACCTTCACATAACACAGCAAATTTTCTAGTCCAATGTTGATTATCTAAATTAAACACATATCCAGATTGTTGTTCGCTAATGTACTTAGGTTTTCCTTCTCTAACCAATCTAGCAGTATATCCTACACATCGATCTTGATAATAGAAAGGAATTATTACTCTATTATTAAACCCTTCCTCAGGTGTCCAATACCAATCATAACTGTCTATGTCAAGTCCACGATCATAAATGTAAGTCAGGACATTATGACAATCAGAATTATTCAAACTGTCTTTTAACAATACTGATCCTAACGGTAGAGTTTTTGTATGAAGAATAGGTACAAGACTTTTTATTTCAGTTGTATCTACTGTTTCCTTTAATCTTAAAGCATCAAAACTACATTTATTGATTTGATCGTCAGGAACATTTAGCAGTTTGAAGAGTTTTTTAAATTTAAGACTGAGTAATCTGCCAGGTTGCCAACTTGCTTTAAACTGACAATTAAAACAATGATAACTTACATTATCACCTTTAATTATAATACCGCCACGTTGTCTTTTATCATCGCAACAGACCGCATTAAAACTGATCCAGCCGCTGGGCGTGTGTTTTCTTTTTGGAGGTAAGAATGCTTGTACTGTATCTATAACTAGACTCATTTTAGTATTTTATGAGAATACTAATACTTTGTCAATTTTTCCGGTGTTTTCTATTGAAGGGATATATTTAATTCTTAACCAACCAATATTATTACTGTAATCTGATATCTCATTATAAATCTTAGTTACTCTATCGGTAGTATTTGTAATACTAAATGTTTCTAAATCGTTCCATTCTGTTGCGCTGCTTACTACAACATCATTGGTTATTTGGACAGATACAGTAGCATCGAATGTAGTAGGCCAGAATTCTAATTTAATTTGATGCTTATCATTTATGTCATTTCTTGGATTAACTTCTACAGAATCACTAACATATGTGTAAACGTAATTACCAGGTACAGTGTCGTCTACAAGATATGTAAAGGCGTCTATTATCTGTGGTTCGGGTACATCAGGAGTTGCTCCTGCTCGTAGATCAATTACACCGCCTATTCCAAATTGTGTGTCGCCGTAAAGCGGTGTTTTATGTTCGCTTTCTCCTAAAATATAAAGTGTATATTTTAAAAATTGCGGAGCAATATAATCTAAATCTTGTGCATAAACTGTCATAGTTGCTAACCCTGTGGTATTTGGCACTGGATTTACATCTACAGTCAAAACTTCTTTATTATGATTGTCCATTATAAGACATTTAAGGTTAAAATTTGTAATATTAATACGTTTTTGATCCGCATTACGTATATCAAATTCTACCGTATTTTTCATGCCTTTATACATTTTAATGTTTCGTTGATACACAGGTCTCCACTCCACAGTATAAGATACCAAATCGGCCACTACTGAAATTCTATTTGAATATAAATAAGATGAAATTTTTTGCATTTGATTGAATCTCAACTGTATTTATGGCGAAACTTAGAGAAAACATACAAGAACAATTACCCTTTATTTCCGTACTGCACTATGGTGAAAACGAATATGTTGGGATTATAATAAATCAAGATCAGCATGTAACCTGTTTTTATGATTTAGGAGTTATCAAAACACCTGAGGATAAAGCGGGACTGTTAGAAATTGGTGAAATTTGGTGGTGGGAGTCTAATAGACAAGTACCTATAAGCATTTTTTGTAGGAAAGAAATAGAGCCTTACAAATATGCTATAAAAACTTTTAACAGTAAAGATGTTAGAATAGTGTTAGGCCCAGTAGTCAATTTGATGAATCTTACTTTAAAGCGGGTAAAGCGTAAAAGTGTTCAGTTAGTTAGACATCCGAAACGTTAACTAAACTCGTAACCTATAGTTTCACAAATCAAATTCATTTGTACAACTACAGCAGTTGCGTATGCGATAGCATGGCTTTTCTTAAAATAATATTCATCATTATCTGGTTTACGCCAAACTTCTATCATTATTTCATTCCAAGATTTGCCGACTAAGTGTCGTTTAGCAGGACGAATCATAGCTAAAACTGCGGCTAATTCTTCTATACTTTTTGGTTTCATGACCTTTAAAATATCACTGTGCCCATTAATATGAAATAATAAATTACTAAATTCTTCAGACTCTAATAAATCCCAAAGGGGTTCTGTGTTTATTAATTCTTTCAAATGATTCTCATTTTTGATATCTTTATAGAGATTCACATTTAAGAAATCTATTTTAAAATACCCTCTTTTCTCTGCCTCTTTGTAATCTATATTACTAGAGTTAGTTATAGGATTATAAGGAATCTCTGTATAGTATACACCGGTGTTGTGTTTTTTTAACGAGCCATCTGCTTCTCGGATCGAAGCATTGATATGTCTAATTTTTTCGAGAATATGATCTCTATCAACAAAGTCGATGTCTATATCAGGCATATTAGTGTATTACTTGCGTTTCAAATAGTAAAAGTGGTAAATTTTTGTTTAGATATTCAGCATATTCTTCTGCGTCATCTAAATCTTCAAACCCTTCAAGTTTTACATATATAGATGAATCTTTTTCGCTTACAATGATCTGCATACTTAATTCTGATAATGCTCCGATAATATTTTCGCTCATAATGTGGACTCCTTGACCACTTGTTTTACAAATTCTAAATCTGCCTTTTGTTGTTTAAACTTTTTAAGCCAGACTTGAGGATCTATAATAGTACTTATAGAATTTAGTTGTTCATCTAGTAGTTCAGACAATAATTTTTTACCACTTTCACAATTTAGTAATAACCACGGGCTTATCTTACCGTCTTTAATATCATAAACAGCTCTATTACTACTTACATATTTAAAATAGTGATCCCATGAACTATTATTCTTTACAGCCCATTCAGTCATGTTTTTTATACTTCTTTCTAAAGCAGTATCTACATTTTCGGTATGTATTAGTTCTAACACATACTTTTCATATAGTTCATCTCTACACCAATGATCTAATTTCACTCCGCTTTTTACAACCCAATCTAAAAATTTTTCTGGATATAAAGGATTTGTATTACTAACAAAACTACCAAATTTTACAAACGCATTATAGTAAGGACTTTTGGCAAATTCGTCATATGATTTGTTAGTATTACTTTTTTGTACGAATTGAAAAAATTTATTAAAAGCAGTTAATCCAATCATGACATGTTTTTCGTCTTTCATTACATATCTGCGTTTCTTTTCGCACATATGAATCATCAAAGTTTTTTCTCTAGTAAACTTTGACTGACAGTATTCACATATATAGCTGCTTGTTTTTTCCAAAATCATTTAAATATTTTTTCTATTTGTTTGTCGTCATACCCATGTAATTTAGCCAGCTCTTTACATTCTTTTTCTGTACTTATAACAGATAATAATTCTAATTCATCCATTTTTCTATTAGGATATATTTCTGCCAGAAACTTAACTGTTTTATTAGAAGATTTTTTTTGTTTAAATCCAATCCATTCATGATAAAATAATTTCCTACTTTCGTGACTACAAAGACATAGTAATTGCCAAAGCAATTTAGGATGTTTTTGTAAATCCTTCCAATTTTTATTAAAGTATTCATTAACTGTAAGAACAAAATGCTCTTGAAGATCAGGGTTTGATGTTTTAACATTACTTACATAACGATTAAGTAAAAAGAATTCATTTTTTAATGTTTTCTGTTGATCTTCGTTTAATTCGTCCCAAAGACCTTTCATATTCATGTCCACTGCTGCTAGTTTCTCTTTTAATTCAATTTTATCACTCATCGAATAGTCCTTCTTGATTACACCACTCATAGATTTCTTTATAAGAAAGTGTATCTTTTGATTGTAAAAATTGTACAGTAAACAAATATCTAGTTGTATCAAAATTAATTACTGTATGCTTAGTTTGTGTGTTAAACAAGTAAAATGATTTAAATTTATATTCTAGTTCGATAAAATTGTCATTCCAGTCATCTGATGTAGTTCCAAATAATGTATGACTTTTGCTTTCAAAGGATAACTTTAAATTAATACTTGCTGCTCTAGTTCCATCAGTATGCCAATTATAAACATTAAACGATGGCATTTTAACAATAAATCCAACTTCAACAGGAAATTTACGATTTATTGTTTGTAGTAATGGTTCCTTCATCCAAATCTCATCAGAAACAACCATTATATCTAATCCATATTGTCTTGCCCATATATCTGATTTTACTAACGACGGGGCAATATTTAATAAATGATTTGATTGTTGTTTAAATTTTTTATAAAATTGATCTGTCACAACGGATCATCCTTACTTAGTCTGTATAGTATTTTAGCACGATCCATAGCTCGTTGTAAAGCTTTATTGGTTTTAGCCGCTTTTCTTATTTCATTCCAAAGTTCAATTTCTTTAAATTCTTGTTCTTTTTCTATTGGATCGTAATCATATCCTACTACTATTTTTTCTGTGCTACCAAATTTTCTAGCATATGTGATACCATTGGATTTTTCGTAAATGTAATTTTGATTTGGTTCTAATTGACTCATAAATATCCTGTAGTGATAAATTATTTAATATATTTTTATGAGTCAAATAAAATACGCAGTAGTAGATCAATTAATAGAAAAATCGCATCATTGGGCAGCACAGCCCTGGATCAAATACGGAGCCGAAAAATTTAGTAGTATACATCATGTACCTTCAAATTATGTTTTATTAGCAATACATTTTGCTCCTTGGTGGAGTCCATTAAAAGAATGGATTGAAGCAGGTAATAAATGGATAGAAATTGATTATGGTTATTGGGGCCATAACTTACCAAGAAGAAACACTCGTAGAGTAACGTATTGCGGTAGTCATAATCTTAAAATGAAAACCCCTCCGTTTTCTAGAATTAAAAATATCGATCCTCCTGTACTAGATTGGAAGAAAAAAAGAGGAAATTATATTTTAGTTATAGAACCGCAACAAGACATGATTTTTCAAAGAACTAATGTAACACTACGAGATTGGAAATTAAATTTACATAATCAAATTAGGAATTTTTGGTCTGGCGAAATAGTTTGGCGTAAAAAGAGAGGCAGTAAAGATCCTATAAGATGGCCGGAATATGTTTCGCAATTAGAAAACTGTTTTGGAGTAGTAGGTGAAAGAACTATGGCATGTGTAGAAGCTGCTATTATGGGATACCAAGCTTATACAACAGATTTTTCTTTAGTTAGTTTATTAATGGGTGATAAGTTAGAAAATATATTGGAAATTCAACATCCTGACAGATCAGCATGGTTAGATCATATAGCATGGAGTCAATTTACTAGGGAAGAATTTTATCAAGATCAGGAAGTAGCAATATTAACAGAAAGATATCAAATTTTATAATCTAAGTAAGTAAATGAATAGAATTTCTTGTTAAAGATAATTCCAGTATTTTATCTTGATAGCACGGATGTAGTCTGACAACTGTAGGAACAGTGACTCTGATATCCACGATATTACTTCCAATTTGTGTATCTGCTGCTACGAATCCAAATACTTCAATCCAATCTAGAATTTTTTTAGCAGCATTAGGTTTAATAATGTATCCATATGCTCCTCTCATATAGTTACCTGTTCCATTTTTTTCTGTAAGTTTTGTTTGCGAATTATGATATTTTTTTATCGAAAATGGTTTAGCTTTGGTAACTTCGTTACTATATTCTTCCGAAAAAGGATCTTCGTCATCTAATTTTAGAACATCTTGAAACGTTCCTAAAAAATTTTGTGGTAACGGTCGTATGAAATAACCGTCATGTTCTAAAATTAAATAAGGAATATTATCGTTAACACAGTCTCTCCACAAATAGTAGTGACTCAAGAAGCATCCATAAACTCCTGGTCTACCTCCTTTAAAAATATATTTAGGACGTATTCCTAATTTTTTTAAATGTTCAGGATAACTATAACCATCTATGGCATCAAAATGTTCTACATTTATTCCAAACAGTCTGGCTCGTTCGATACATTGAGCAGCATTTTTTTCGGAATCATAGTTTCCTTTAAGAGTAATTATTTTTGCTTTTATGGACATAAACTTTATCAGATTCGTGAAATGTGGTAATGTATACGTAATCTAATTCATGAAATAAATCTGCTAATTTGCTATTTAAATTTTTTTCAAATCTATTATCTAATTGATCCCATACTTCTACAACTATAGTAGGTTTAAATTGTGTTATTGTATTTTTTGCCCCCATTAGAGCATAATATTCGTATCCTTCTATATCTAAATGTATTAGATCACAACTATCTAATCCTAATTGATCAATTTGTAATACCGGATACTTTCCTGCTCCATTTATAAAATTTTTACCTCTATTCTTTTCATTAATAGACAAATCTACCATAGATGGTTTTTCGCCTAAACAAGCCTGAATTTTTACAACATTTGTTTCTGTTACATTTCTACAGAGACAATAAAAATTAAGCCATTCAGGTTCAAAAGTGTACACCCTATTAAATAAAGTAGCATATTTTTTAGGATAAAATCCGCAGTTGCCTCCTGCTTGAACTACAACCTGATGAGACTCTACAAATTTATCAATTTCAAAAGGAAGATCTGGATATCTTAACATATAGTCCCAACATCTTTTGTCGCTCTTAGGCCAGATATAGGAATCTCTCTGTTCAACTAAATCTGATATAGCTATCATTTTTTAACAAATCCTGCGTCACGTCTTTCTATATCATTATGATCAAATTCTGCCCAGTACAATTCTAATGCTATAGTATCTTCTACAGCTTCGAATTGATGGTATTCTGTAGGAGCGACCTTAGTATAGTCACCAGGGCCAAGAATAGTTTCGTCAGTTAATTCGTAATCATTTTTCCAAACTCTAATAATCAACTTTCCGGTGATTACATAAAATCCGTTCCATTTAAATTGGTGTTTATGTTGACTACAAACTCCACCCTTCTTAATATCAATTCTATGAAATTCTAGTACACCGTTAGCTTCCAATAATTCTGTTTGTCCCCACACTTTTCCTGCTTTCATAAGTTATCCTTTTTAAAAATTACCAAGAAGGGCGTACCTTAGCTAATTCGCCTTTTCTTTTTTGAGATTTCTCCATCATTTTTTCTCTTTTACCTTTTCTGTCTCCTTTTAGATGCATAATATATCCATCTAATACTGAGTTAAAATGATGTTTGTTTACATGAGCACTTAAATTTATCGATTTAAATTTTTCTTCTGTTTCAAATTCTTTTCTTACAACATCAAAGATAAAACTATCATGCCATTCTTTTAATTTATATAATTCGTCAGTATCATAATACCATTTAAATCTATTAAAGAAGTCTTTAGAAAATTTGTGATTCAAATCAAAAATCATAAACCCGCATTCACTAAATCCCTTATTATCTCTTCCGAGATATCCTACAAAAAAATCTTCTGGCAAAAAATTTCTAAAATATTCTGGACTTACTGAATCATATAATTCTGTATCACTATCTAGCCAAATTAGATAGCGGGAATTTGTATTAAAAGCAGCATGATATAAGGCATACACTTTATGACTAAATCTAATAGATTGATATTGAAACTTAACATTGCCTTCGTTTCTAAATTTATTTCTTTCTTTAAACTGTGTAAGTTCCGGGATACTATTTTCCAAATTTAGAATCTTAAAGTTTTTTTGTTCCGGAATATCTACATTATCTTTATAAATTAATACTTCTATTAATGGATTAAGAAATCTTGTACATGACTCCAAAAAGAATTTACCATAGTTGTGATAACCGTCGTCGCTGAATGTGGTAACAATTGATATATTTTTACTCATAAAATTTTTGATAGATTTATAATTTCACTCTGTCTACTTATTTCTTTAACAAAATAAGAGCATAACGGCTTTTCTTTACCAGACAATGGTACAGTCAATAATTGACCGTTTTTCATCTTAGGAAAATACCATTTTACATCGTTATAAAAATTAATTATCTCTATAGGTTTGAATTCAATTCTAAAACTGCTCAAAGGATTAAAACAAAATGCTTCAAATCCTCTATCATTTAAACTGGTTAAAGGTAAAATTTCTATTTCACTACTACTACTGCTATCCCCTACTGCTATGCTCCAATCAATGGGCATAGTTACTTCTTCGTCTCCTATTTTCAAAACCATAGCAGGAGCATTGAAGCTTTCTAGAAATATTAATGGTATAAAGAAAAAATCTGGATTAGTAATATCGCTATTATCTAACACGCTAAATCTCATATTTTCGTCTACGTCATCGGGTAAGTTATTTAAATCAAATGATTTGTTTTCTAATGTTAAAATGTTCATATTAATTCCAATCTATTTTCTCAAGCGTGAACGGGTACTTAGCTTCCTTATAAAACTTCTTCCTTTCGGTAAGGTGCCGTTTCGCATATTTACAGGTGCTGGTGATATCCCAAATTTGTACGAAGTCTTTGTCTTCTGCTTTTCGAATGCCTCGCCCAATGCTCTGTATAACGCGGACAAAGCTTTTTCCGGGCTCCAGAAGAACCAGATTAAAAATCCTAGGAATATTAATACCCACAGCGGCCACGCCATAAGTCGCCACAGTAATCTTTTTATCACTAACTGCATGTTCTTTATATTCTTCCTTTCTGTCTTTAGTTTTTACTTCTCCAGAAATAAAAACTGATTCGTTTATATTTTCAACTAAAAAGTTGCCGGTATCTATTCTGTTTACTAAAACTAATGTGTTACCAGCTTCTGAAATTTCTTTAATTAAGGAAGCTATATAAGACATTCTTTCCTTATCAGTTACCAAATATTTTAATTCTGTAGCATATGATTTAAATTCAGGTAAATCAATTAATTGTAATACGTTTACGTGTAGATTACTTAACACACCTAGTTCCTGAAGTTCATGAGCAGTGATTCCTCCTACTACAGGTCCGATACTGGCAAAAATTATTTCAGACTCGTAATCTGCTTTAGGAACGGTACCTGTTAATCCCCATCTAATAGCTGAGTTACAAAAGTTTTGTGTTAACAAATTTTTTAACACTGCGGCTTTGGCCATATGAACTTCGTCGACTATTACACATTGAACTCCATCTAAAAATTCAGCTAGAGTAATAATCTCGTGTTCAGAATTTTTAGATTTTTTGTCTAAAATGTTTAAACTTTGCCATGTACATATAGTATGAGTTTTGTTTAGTTCTTTTCTATCTCCATAATATACTCCTACGTCTAATCCTACAAGATTAAAATCTTCTTCTGTTTGTTCTACTAAACTTTTATTAGGAACTATCACCACGGTCCTGCCATATGGTTCGCACAATTGAGCTAATGTTGCTGTCATAATAGTTTTACCGGCGCCGGTCGCTACTTCTTGTAGACTTTGCGGATTCTCAATAAATCTATTAACTACTTCAACTTGATCATCACGTAACAATATAGGATCGCCTTCGGATCTATGTCCTGCTCCCCATACTTTACCTTGATCAGCCCAATATGTGTTTGTTACTTTAGCAAACTCTAGTTTTAGCGGCTGTCTTAGATCTTGTATTTCCTCTATCTCATAATTTAATTCTTCCAATACAGACAAGATAGTTGGGATTTGATTTACATAACCATTTCCACCCATGCCAAATAAAGTCACTGAGCCATCCCATCGACCTAATTGATACGATGGTCTGTATCTAGCAGTCGGGTCGACAAATTTAAATTTGCTTACTAATTTTCTTCTTACTTCGACGGGTAAACCTTCTAATTTAATGTTTACTTCGTCCTTTATTATAAGTTTACATGATGGCATAATCGAAGCCTGTTATTGGTTTTATATCTGAATAACAAATTTTTAAATCTACATTATCACAGTAGCTATAAATTTTACTATTTTTAAAACTAGGTGTAAAACAAATTAATGATTTAGGTTTCCATTTATCTTTTACTAAAAATTTGGGTAAGGACTTATTAGATAAACCAACTAGTTTTGTTGTGTTGTCTAAGTAACAATTAAATTTTAAACTAGCAATTTTTTGATTGAAATCTTTGTTGGTATTGTTATCTAGTCTAAAATATATACCTATATTTTCTTCTATGTTAGATGACGAAAACACATTGTGTATGGTATCTAACAGTTCGATACATTGTTTACTTTTATGTTGATCAAAAATAACTAATATTGGAAATCTTTGAAGAGTCTTTAGGGATAAAATAATATCTTGAAAAGAATAATTTAAAGAATTAACATATACATCGGAATGTGTACGTAAAGCTAAATTATTTTCTAATGAATTTTTTTCTAAAGATTCATGGAATGTGTACTGAAATCTATGTTTTCTGTCATGTATTAGAGTTATATCATTTATATTGTTTTCTCCAACATCTTCAGAAAATTTTCTAATAAAATTTAGATTGTACATGTCTTTGAAATCAAAAGTTTTAGTCGAACTTTCTTTTATCGATACAATCTCCTTGTAATAATTTACTATTTTTTCATCAAAATTAAACTGAAAATCCTGTAAATTTTTTACTAATGTAAGCACATTTTTTTCAGTAAGATCTACTACATACTGATTGTTTTTTATAGAGTGAATGTCACCATCTAATGTTTTAGACAAATTAAAAAGTTTATCTTTGATTTTTTTATTAAAGGTAAATTCCACTACAATTTTACTAGAATCTGTGTCAGAAATGAAAACTTTCTTAACTTGATCTAATTGTCTAAAAGGTTTAGACCAAACAGGAGTTGAAATGAAATCTAATGAAGTATGCGATGCTTTTTCAATTTCTACTTTATATTGATATAAAATTTTTAGAAGTAGATTAGCTTGATTTTCGGTCAAAAATAAGTCATTTCTAATTTGATATCCTATACTTTCCAAGACTTTTTTATCTTTAGCTTGCCATTCAACTACCTCGCTATAGAAGTTGTTGAATATCAAATCTTGTAATAAGTTATCTACAGTTTTCATAATAAAATTATATATTAAATAACAGTAGTTGTCAAATGTTTGAGTTAAAAATTCGTAAAATTGGGGTTCCTTGAGTTATTTCCTCTAAGGTCCATTCACAGTGACAAAGATCTTCTAACCAATACTCACGTCTTGGTCTAATAGGATTATCAATTCTAGAAAAATCATGATTACCGACAGAAAATGCCAGACTAGCAGAATTTACAAAAGCAGGAACACCATTGATAATACTTAAAATTCCGGTATTAGAACAGGGATTGACCACAGCCCACGCATTTTTTAAATCTTCATCGAAATCAAAGTCGTCATAGGTTCCTTGAATCTGTTTAGGTATTCTTACTTTAACATTGGCATAAGAAAAATTCGCAGCCCAATGCCAGTCTCTAGGGTGGGGTCGAAAAATTATGGGTTTGTTAGTATGTTTTTTAACACTATCTATGGTATCTTTAAGCCATTCTATAGGAGGAGGCATATCAGACCATTGTTCGCTCTTAGTATGCTGACCGCAGATAACAATGTTGTCACCACTCATGGTCCAGGGTTTTAACTTTATTCCTAATTTTTCAGGTCTATTGGGTTGGTAAGGATAATTTTTACCAAAATTTCCGTAATTATTGATGTGGTGTAATCCTATTCTCCATGTAGTACCTCTTTTCAAACAACCTACTTCTAAAACTAATATTCTTTTTCTCAGTTTGCGAGCATCATCCCATATTTTTTTATTTTGTTCCATACGTCCGTGCCATAGCACACTCCATATTACCAAAACATCGGCAGTAATATCGTGCTCGACCACTTCATGACCGAGTTTTTTAGCACCTTGTTCAAACGCGGTAAACACCGGTTTAGAATTTTGAGCACCAAAGCGAGGAAAAATTGAGAATTTCATACGAGTGATAAGTAATATATGTATTTAATGAGGATAGTATGCCAAAATATGCGGTAGTTACAACTTTTCATGCCAAAGGGTATGAGCAATATGCCCAAAAGTTCATAAAAACCTTTATTCAAACGTGGCCGCAGACTGTAAGTTTATATGCTTACACCGAAGAATGTAAAATTTCCGAATCTGCCTCGAATCTTATTGTAAGAGATTTACATTCATCTAGTCAACCTTTAGTAAATTTTAAAAACACATGGAAAAATGTACCTAAAGCTAACGGAGATGTCAGTCAAGACCCTATAAGAAGTAAAAGACGCGATGCCGGGAAAGGATTTAAATGGGATGCCATAAGATTTGCTCACAAAGTGTATTCAATTTTTCATTGTGCTGAAAATTGTGACGCAAAAATATTAATTTGGATGGATGCTGACATGATATGTCATAATTCACTTACTGAAAATACCTTAGATTCCTTAATTCCTGAAAATGTAGACTTATGTTACTTAGGGAGGGGAGGTAAGTTTAGTGAATGCGGTCTTTATTCAATGAATTTATCCAGTATACGTATCAAACAGTTCTTAAAACAATTTCAAGAGTATTATGATGACGCAGAAAATGGTATTTTTCAGTTAGAGGAGTGGCATGATAGTTTTGTTTTCGATGCTGTAAGAAAATTACATTCTTTAATAGAAGTAAACTGGTCTGACGGATTAATTACAGGCGAAGGTCATCCGCTAATTAACAGTGCATGGGGTGCGTATCTTGATCATCTTAAGGGAAAACGCAAAGAATACGGTAAAAGTCTAAAAACAGACTTAGTTGTAAACAGAAATGAAGGATATTGGCAATTATGAAAGAATCACACGGCTTTTGGTTTCCAGATTATGATAATCATTTTCCAAGAATGCTCAAAAAAAGTTTAGAAAAGGATGGAGTATTAAGATATCAATGGAGAGCCAGGGAATCCGCAATAGCAAACTGTAAAGAACATAGGATTTGTATCGACATAGGAGCGAATGTAGGTCTCTGGAGTTGCGAACTAGTGGAAAATTTTCAACAGGTTATAGCTTTTGAACCAGTTAATGAGTTTATTCAGTGTTTTAAGAAAAATGTTAAAAAAACCAATTATACAATACATGAATGCGCTCTAGGAAGGCAAGAATCATATATTAATATGAATATAGTCGAAGGAAATACAGGACACAGTCATATAGATCAGAATTCTTTAGGAAAAGGATCTATTCCTTTAAAGACATTGGATAGTTTTGACTTTCAAGACGTTGATTTAATAAAAATTGACGTAGAGGGGTTTGAAGAAGAAATATTAGCAGGTGCTATGAAAACAATTATTAAAAATAAACCTGTTATTGTTGTAGAACAACAAACTCATGAATATAAAGATGCTAGAACAGATTTGCCATCAGTAAAGATTCTACAATCTTTAGGATATAAGGTAGTTGATCAGTTTAAGAAGGATTGGGTTCTTAAGTTCCAAGGTACGGAATAAATTTTCTATATATATCTCCTGCTGCTCCTTCGTCATCGGTCCAGTGAGCAGCAGACAGATCATAAATCCACTGATTTCTGTCAAAAAAGTCTGGTGTTTCTATTAAGGCAACATTTTTATTTGCCACAGTCCAAGCAACACAACTTTTATCGTCTATAAAAATAGGAATTCCTTCACATACAGCAGCAACAGCACTTGAACTATTAAAAAAAACAGCAGCATGGGCTTTATGTAAACTTTGTAATAATGGAATTTGTGTGCTATCTACAACTGAAATATTATTTGTGTCACTTACGAATTTACTGAAATCTTGAGGCTTTCCAGGATGCGGTCTTATAACAATATGCCTTGTAGTATGCTGTCTTAGTTCTATTAATTTGTTAGCTAACCACTGCATTGGGTCTAAATTTTTCATACTGAACCCGCCATCTCTTTGCATACAAACTAAAATATGATTTCCTTTAGATCTCCAAGGTTTAAGTTGAATATTTAAAGCAGAACTTATCTTAGACCATTTTTCAGAGTTTGAATCATGATTAGCATATTCTGCTTGGTCGTAAAAAGGACCGCCTATACTGTATCTTAAAAAACGATTTTCACTATCTATATATTTCCAACAGTTCGCATCAATACACATAGTGTGATTGCCTAATTTTTTTTGATTTTCGACAATTTGCTGTCTTAACAAAACATTAGGAGTAGTTTTATCCTGAGTTACCCAGCCTAGAATCACAGCTAATCTGCTAGGAGTATACCTATATTGTGTTTCTACGTGTACAGTATGTCCAAACTTTCTAACACCTTCCGCAAAACTATTTAAACAACTTAATTTTTTTGGATGTTTAGTAATATTAAGTACACTACTCAAATAAACAACAACATCATAAACATTATTATGTTTCACTAACTATTCTCCATGCTTCCCCAGTTCTCATTTCGGCTTCTGTGAACTGTGAATAGGCAAGATGACACGCCCATCTATGAACTTCGTCTAAAGTAGGAATGTACGGTTTTTCTATCAGACTTAAATCAGATAAACAAAGACTTTGAGCAGCATTAGGTCCCAATGTGAAGGCCGGTTTTCCTAATAATAATGATTCCGTAGCCGCTATACTGTTAAATGTCACTACACAATGAACATCTTGTGTAAGAGCCATTGCCATTGTATCTGTGGTAACTCTTTCTGTTCTTCCTTTTTTCAATCTTATTACAATCTCTCTATCAGTATATTTTTTAATAGTTTCCAAGGTTTCGGCTACCCATTTATCTAAATCGAGCTCATAAAAAACCATAACTTTGGCACTAGGAGGACATAATAATATTTTAGAGCCTCCTCTGAATTTAGTAAGACTTACTCCTGTTGCTTGGAATCTATCTGCTGGTCTATCCACAATAGGACCGATGTTCTGCATGGCGTTTTTTGTTACTCTGTGATAGAGTTTCTTACGACCGTTACCAAAATATCCAGTATCTATATAATAAAAATCTCGACCTTGTTCTCTACAAGCTCGCATTTGTTTTCTTTTTGTAATGCCTCTTAATAAGACTGGTTTAGTATCTTTTTCTACTAAATCCCATGTACTAATTTGTCCACCGGCACCAAGAATAAAATTTTGTAAAATTGGATCATACATATGGCCTTTCTCCGAATATCTAAATTCTGAATCTGTTGAAGTTAAATTGTTTGTTTCTATATTTTTAATTTTGTCTATCACGATTTCTTGTGTAGTATCATAATAAGTGCCCGACGGATCGACTCTGTATTTTAAAATAGTATCAAAAACTTCTTTTATTTCTTTAGGAACTAATTCATAAGGACTTGGTGGCGGTGGAGGAGATTTAATAGTTTCTAAATATTTGTGTTTTTCTTCTACCCATACTGCTCCGTATTCACAATTTACATGATTAGGAAACCAAGGACCGCCCTCTGTATAGTGAAGTGCTTTAGGTTTGCCATGGTTGGGTTCTTTATACCATCCTACTAGCCAGTTCCATTCTTGACTAAGACATCCTATTTCTTCATCTTTTAGCCATTGAAATCTATGAAGATATGCTCCTGTAGCACTGTTTACTAGTTCTTTAGTAAGAACTTTATTACTAGGATGTTCGCAATTAAATAAAATCAAACTACTCCAATTTTTTCTTGGATATCTGTGTTGTGTTTTACCGTCCATTTTAACAGTGTTTGTAGGATTATATTCATGTTGGACTACCATTACAGCGTAATTTTGATTATGAGTCATATAGAATAGTTTTTGAACATCTTCTAAGAAAACAAAATCACAATCTACAAATGCTGCCCATCCTGTATAATTGTTTAAATGTGGAACTAAAAATCTAGTGAATGTAAATTCCGTTGAACTTAATGGGTCTTCTTCTCTGGTATAAATTTCTGCTTTTCGTAATTCATTTTGTTTTAAAGGAATTACTTCAACATTTTCATTTCTAGATACAAGTGAATGTCTACATACTTGATATGCTATATCTTCTCTACTGTCCCAACCGACATATACTTTCATTTTCTTTCTATATCCTCTTCTTTACAGTCACTACCGTACTGAATTTCTACTATCTTTAAAGGTGTATCAGAAGGATTACATAATTGATGCCATTCAGTTTTTTTAATATGTAAACTTTGATGTTTATGAAATATACCTAAAAATTCGTGATCTGAACTTCTATTGATAGTATAAACTTCAGCAGTTCCTTCTACTATAAACCAATGCTCTGCTCGATGTTCATGTTTCTGCATGCTTAGACATTGGCCTGGATTTACTGTTAGTTCTTTAACTTTGACTTCTTTACCATTTTCATGAAGTATACGGTAATATCCCCAGGGGCGTTCTGTTTTAGGACTTTTCCATTCCTCTAATATCCAAGAACTTGAATTTTTTTTATCTTCGCCCCCGACACCAAAAACAAATTCTAGATTTGTATCCGTAAAATCCATTTCTGGGATATTTGTTTTTGTTCTGTCACCACCGTTGGCAAAAATAATTTGATCTGTAGGGTAACTTTGTCGTACCATCCAGATAGCATGTTTGGCTGTATCATCTGTATCATTGAAATCGATCACAAAATCGACTCCTTTGATATTTCGAATGATATTAGTACGTTCTATGAGAGGCATAAAACTTCTAGATTTTTTTCTCACGAGCCAGTCATCGGAGTTGACTCCTACAATAAGGAGATCTCCTAATTTCTTTGCCGCTTGAATATAAGAAATATGTCCGGAATGGACAGGGTCAAAACCACCAGTTATCAACACTATTTTTTTCATGCTGATATTTATCTGATAGTTTTATACCTGGCTAAAGTTTGGTAAAAAGATAAGAAATAGAATTCCACCCAGAGATTCTTTCACCAAAAGCATTTTCTATCTCTTTAATAGCTGTAGGAAATCGTGCGTGTTTAATATTAGTTTTAATAAAAAATCTTCCATTATTATTAAGATAGTTAAAGATATTATCTTTTAAAAATCTCCAATCCTGGGCTGTCCATGTATTTTCTAGTTTTTCATTATAATCAAATACTGATCTACAAATGGTTATTAAATCAAATTTGTCATCAAGATAGAATGATTGTTGTTTTTCTATGGTTAGTTCTCTAATATCCAACTCATAAAAAGAATAAATGTTAGATAAAAAATTAATAGAATCTTTTGTTTCTGTTCCTACGACAGAATGTCCAAGATTTTTACTTAATACTAATAGATGTCCTACTCCTGTGCCTATATCAAGTATCTTTAAATTTTTGGTATCTCGTAATTTTAAAAAATTTATTATAGATAATTTTTCAGGCAAATATACTAACTCATCAAAATATTTGTAATAATTATTAGTATTGTCGTACGGAACATTAAGATTAGTTAAATCTACACATTTTCTAGCCCAATCTAATTGATCCGAAGTGAAATTGTTAGTAAGCGATCTGTCTTTATAAGGTGGCATCTTCCATTCCAGCAACTCTAAGTTTAATTATATTACTTAATTGCCACTGTTTAATATCCAGTGATTTAGTTATTCCTAACCATTTATTACGTAATAAGGCAAATTCATTAATAATTTTTTCGAAATCGACTACATCTGATTCGCCTTCTACATATTTTTCGCAGTCTCTACTACTAAGGGCACGTTGATAATTTTCAAGATATTTACGAAAATGTTGACTTTTTAAACGTCGAAGCTCTATGTTTAGATATTCTAATATAGCTTCAATTTCTTGAAGTTGACTATATCTTAATTCTACAATACCAGGCATGTTAGCAGCTGCCTTTTCTATATTTCCCGTTATGCGGCTATCATTTTTTGCTGCCTGTAATTCGGCTTCAAAGTATGTCACAGCATCAGGAATATAAGATATATCTTTACTTACTTTAGAATACCACATTATTAATCTTCGTCATCGTAATCCCAATTGTCTTCGTCATACTGATCTTCATCTGGTTCTTCGTCCATATAGTATGAAATAGCTTCATCTAAAGATTCATCGTACCCACTTGCAGATTGTATTATTTTATCACTCACTCCATGATCAGCTAATAAGTCGATGTAACGCTCTGCTGCTAGATCAATTGTCTTTTTATCTAAATATTCCTTAAATAGCATCCAGATATCGGCAATTTGATTTTCATTCATTTTCTAAAAGCTCCTCAGTTTCGATAGGTTTGTAATTGTTAAAGTCATTCATAACTTTATCTAAACAGCCTTCTTCATTACGTTCCCATTCTTTGCGATAATATTTAATAATTTCTCCATCATTTGTAGTGAATGATAGTCTATTTCCGTCTTTTTTAAGAAGCCCTTTGCCCTCTGCTAAATCGACTAGACCACTATAAGGATTCATTCCTGTTTCATAAGGAATTTTTACCTGTACACTTTCAAAAGGTTTAGCATATCTAGTTTTCATTACTTTACAAGCAGCACGAATTCCTCTAACTTCTGAAATCTTATTGCCGTCATCATCTTCTTTTAATTTTAGTTTTTTCATAGCAACTACAATGCTACTAGCATAGATAAAACCTTGTCCTCCTGAAATCTTATCATCCGGATCAAACATATCTTGACTGGCATAGGTATGATTAGTAGCAATTAATCCAACATTAGCACTGCCAAACATGTTTACACAATTACGGACAAGTGCTGTAAGTGCTTTAGGTTTACGACCCATATCTCCTTTAAGATCACCTGCTTCAAACTGATTAACATCTGTTGGTGTTAGCAACATTCCAAGACTATCAATTACAAACAAAACTTTAGGACGATCTTCCATTGTTTTGTATTCTTTCATAAACTCATTTATAGTTTTAGCTACGTCATCGATCATAGCCATATTAAGTTTAAGAAGTTTGTCTTCTGCTGTGTCAACACCCAATGCTTTAAGCCAATCTTCATCGAGCGCATTCTCGCTGTCAATTAAAATAACATAAATGCCTTGCTCTTGAGCATGTCTTACAAGATTTCCTGAACAAATATAACTTTTACCTGCTCCGCTTTCCCCAGCAAATACAGTAACTTTGCCTAAAGGTACACCTCTATTAAAATCACCACTTATCAAGTAGTTAAGAGCGTAATTTCCTGTACTAATCCAATCTGTAGGATCATTAAACCCTACACCTAATCCGTCGATACTTTTTGTTAATGTTTTACGAAACTTTGTTAAGTCAAATGCTTTAGCCATAATTTTTTCCTTTGTATAATATTAAAATAATAATTGTTGCCTGTCAAAATATTTGATTATCTGCCTTGAAATGTTTTTAATTTGTCTTTATACAATTCAAATAATCTCTGTTCATGATCAAAAAAGTCGCCTACTAAATTCCTAATTTCTAAATATGATTTACCCACTATTGAATTTAAATCTACTCCTAATGTTTTAATGGCTCCTAAATGCCACATACCCATTCTTGATTGTGCATCTACATATCTATTCAACGTAGCCGATACGTTGTAAGCTTTAATCCAGGACCAGTCGCCTCTTTCCCAATGTAAATTGTATAAAGGGTTAGGCCAAGTCACACCTTCTTTTACAAAATTCTTTTCCCATACACCATTTTTTTCATGATGGTTTAATAAAAGAGGAATGAACCAAAAGAAATCAATGTTAGATGACTTTAACCAATCAGCTGTTTGATATAGATGGTCTTCGGTTTCGCCTGGCAATCCTGCTATAAAATGACAATCTATGTGTGTATGAGTCCACTTTTCTCGGATTTCTAATAAAAAATCTTTTCCTCTTTTAGCACTCCAGGGTTTAGCTATCGCTTTAGCTGCTGCTGGATGAAAAGTTTCAATACCAAACAAAGCACCACGTTGACCGCAGTTATGTAATATATCCTGAGTGTGCGGATTTTTATCCAACAGATCAGCTCTATTGTAAGCTAAAAATTCTAATTTAAAAGGTAATTTATCATATATTTTTTCTAAGTTTATAATTCTATCTGTATTAGCATTAAATGTTTCATCTAGAAAATAATATGCGGTAGTTCCAAATTTTTCATAAATTTCTACAAACTCATCTACCATTAACATTATATCTTTTTCATCTGTACCAGGTTTTTTTCCTAAATTTGGATCCCTACAAAATGGACATTGAAATATACAACCCCTGCCCCATTCTATAGGTAAGCACTCGCCTGGTAAAATACAATCATGATCTTTATATGTAAATCGTTGATGTTCTATAGAAAAGTTTTTTCTTAATAATTTTGTTGAAGTTTTTTGCTGACTTAACTCATCTAAGATTTTTAAAAGAGGATTTTCTCCAAAGTGATCGAATACATGAAAATCAAAAATTTTAGTGCCTTTAACATATTGTCCTGGACCACCAATGGCAGTTTTAAGTTTGGGGTATTTTAACTTTAATTCAGTAATAGCGATATCTATATTTTCAGGAACGTTGGAAGCAGCATGTTGCATAAGTAAATTTGTATCATAACTTGTCCACATAGTGCTACTAACACCTATCAATAATGTGCTATCATCTATGAACATTTCTGTATGTTCAATTAATTCTGAAGGACTAAACAAATGTGTGAATTCTATAACTTGACAAGTATAACCGTGTTCCTCTAACCATCTAGCTAACGAATAACAAGCTATAGGTCTCCATATAAGTGGTCTGTGTCCTATTTGACTATAAAAAATGACATTGGCCATTTAATTAAAATTTTCCTGTAAAATTAAATCCCAAAATTTTTCTCTAGCTTTAATTGCAGTAAGAGCTGCTTCGGTAGCTTCTTTCATTCTAGTTTCATCATTTTGACATAATTCGACTAGCAGTTTTCTAGCAGCAGGCCCGTGTTGATCTGAATCTATTTCAACATGTCTAGCAAGATACCATTGAAATATTTCTGAAGGAATTTCTGCTCCTTGTAATTGTACTAGAACAGATTTGAATTGTTGGGGTAACAAGTCCTCTCTTCCTAATGCCAGTGCTGAACAAATAACCCAAGGTTTATCAGTATCAATAAAAGATTTAGTTTGCTTCATAAAAAATTTAGCAGGTGCTGGAACTTTAGGATGAAGAATAGCATTTTGATAACCTATAGTATCAACTAAATCAGACCAACTTTCTATCCAACTAGTATCTATACCTATTTCTTTCATTGCTAGTATATAAGATTCAAAGTGACTAGAATAATCTTTACCGTTGTAGGTAATATCACTTTCTTCCCCTAAAATTATTTCATTGATCCATCTTCTGGCAGAAGCAGAATATTTAGGTGTCCACGGACTACCACTTGGAGCCAAGTGATGTTGTAGTTGTTTAGTTAAACACATGAAATCCCAAACAGCATAGACATGGTTGATCATGAAGATTTTTAAATCATCAATACAACCAATACTTTGTCTAGCTGTTAAGGGATGTTGGCGCAATTTCCATTGCGCCGTTTCTATTTGTTTCCAATCCATAATATTAAGTAAAGATAAAACTTTACTTATATAATATTACTTTTGACGATTGCGAATCATAGCAAGGATATCTTCTGCCTTGCTTGAGCTTGTCGAAGAAGGTGTTGCTTCTTTCTTGGATGTAGATTCTGTATCGAAAGGAGGATCATCGTCTAGATCTGGACTTGTTTGAGGATTGCTTGGTGGGCCTGCCTTAGCTACAGGATCACCAGTCGCTGAGCTCATGCCTGCCGGTTTAAAATATTGACCCCAGCGATCCATATCAAATGGTTCACCGTCTACACTTGCTTCGAACATTTCTTTGATTACTTTGATTTCTACATCAGTAGGTTTTTTCGGTAAGTAATCTTTAAGTTCAAATAAGCCATTGGCTTCAAGAGCTGCTGCTTCTTTATCGTCTAATGGACGACTACGACGACTCCATTTACTAGTGCTATAATCAGCATAACCGCCTTTGCTAGTTTTGATTAATTTAAAATCTACACCATTTACAGCGTCAGTAGGTAGATCATCCATCTCAGGATCAAGCAAAGCTGCTCTGATTAATTGAAAGATTTGAGGACCAATAATAAATCTACGAATTGGATTTTCTGGTTTTTGTTCTTCTTTCAATCCATCTTCTACTACAAAGCCTTGGAAAATATAACTACGTTTTTTCCAATATTTACGACCTTGATCCTCTAAGCTCGGATCTTTGAACCAGCCACGTACTTCACTAAGGATAGGACAAGTTTCGCCATACATTTCCATACATGGAACATTGACTGTGACTTGTTTGCTTTCTGTTTGACCTTTGATTCCTGCGAAAGGAAGCTTGATCATAGAACGTTCTACCCAGAAGAAAGTATTATCTGCGTTACCATCTGGTAGGAATCGTACTGTGGATTCGGAACCTTCTTTTAAGTTCCAGAACGGATAGATTGAATTATCTCCGCCTTTTGATTCGCCGCCACTGCGGGTTTCTTGCTCTTTAAGTTTTGCACGAATTTCAGCTAAAG
>Ga0129333_10000985_pt1 | contig 25125 bp, 30 predicted proteins | sample CPB6_08_DNA_FD_94474 | JGI IMG/M metagenome (GOLD analysis project Ga0129333, IMG submission 94474) | Freshwater to marine salinity gradient microbial communities from Chesapeake Bay, USA - CPBay_Sum_0.6_0.8_DNA | ecosystem: Environmental > Aquatic > Marine > Coastal | place: USA: Chesapeake...
GAATTTGATGGAAATTGATTAATACTTAAATCTGGATTAAATGTACTATGATAAGTTGTATATTTTCCAAAATCTAAAATTGTCGTTTTAGCATTAATAAAATCTCTTATATATAAAAGATTATTAAAATTTGAAATGGTTGAAACTAAAAATACACCATTTCCTGAACAATTAATATTTTTACCTATTAAATAATAATTAGTAGTATTTGGTATTAATTCAACAATTCTAATAGGGTCTCTAATTAGATTATTATTAATATCAAAACTAAAACGATAAATACCACCAGTTAAAATAGTAGTTATTCCAACTATATTTTTTTGTTTAGGAGCACCTATATATATATAAGAACCATTTGCAGTTAATGCAATTGAAATACCAAAAGAAGTATTACCATTTTCTATTCCAGTAATAGGAAATGCAGTTATTTGATTATTAATAGTTTTATAAATGATTACATTATTATTATTATTATTATTATCATCATTTAAAATACTGTAAAATGATGTTATGAAAATAGAACCTTCATTATTTGCATAAACTGAACTAAAATAAGGTGTATTTAAGGAATTATTTGCAATATTATATTGATAATTATTAGTATAAACAATATTTTGACCTAAATATTTAAAATAAGATACTTTAACATCACCATTATAAATATCTAAAGTTGATTTTGGATATTTATTATTAATTCCAAATTTACCAATATAATAAATTTCTTTTTCTTTATTAATATTTAATGGTTTATAGTCATCTGTAAATAATTTCCCTTTTAAATATAAATTACTTTGAATAATAGTATTTCCATTAATTTCCAATTTTTCTTTTGGAAATTGCACACCAATTCCTATATTACCACCTATATAATATAAATTATTATTAATTTTATTCCAATTTTCTGTATTTGATGTTGTTGTTATTATTGGTGTAAATAATTGGTCATTATAATAAATAGAACCACTTTTAATATTAATATTTCCTAATATTTCTAATGAATAATTTGAATTATAGGAAAGATTTGAACTTCCTATACCTACATAATTTTCAACTAATAAACTATTACGAGGTAATTGTTTATAAAAATAATTACCACCAATAGCAATAGTTCCACGTGATTTCATAGAAATTCCATAAAATTCATTTGGAAGAATATGAATTTTTGAATTATTATTTTCTATTAATGTAAATATATCATTAAAATAACTTAATAAATATATATCCGTATTATTAAATGAAAAATCATTAATTCCTGTTAATTCTATTAATTTATAAGTTATGGTTGTTAAAGATTTATTTATATTTCCAAATATATAAACAAAATTATTTTCATCTATAACTGCTGAACTATTAACAAATGCTTTTACTTTTACAATTGTTATATTATTAAATGCTTCTATTTTTCTAACCAATATTAAATCAGTATTGGTTTCTGTTGCTATTGGTAATGTTGTTGCATAACCCTTTTTAAATTTATCATTATTAAAATTTGAACCAAATGACCAAACACCTGTAGTTGTAAGAACAATTGTATGACTTTCACCTGTTGCAAAATCAATAATAGTACCTGTTATAGTTATTTGAATGAAATTGGTTCCATCATAAAAGAATAATTTATTAGTATCAGTTAAAACTACAAATTTTTCAGTATTAAGATAATTATATGTATCTATTCTAATTACACCATCATTTAAACCTGTAATTTCAGTAATAGTTCCATTAGAATTTTTATAAATTTTTTTAAGATTATTAATATAAAAAAAGATTTGAGGATTAGATGTTAAAGAATAATCTATTAAATTATTAATTGTTATTGGTGATTGTTCATTAATATATAATTGTGAATTATAATAATAAGCATAATTATCATATTTAGTTTCAAATAAAGAATTTTCAAGATTTATATTTTGACTTGTATAACTTTTAGTATTAAAATTATAAATATAAAATTTAGAGGAGGTTATTATAAATAATTTTGAAGCATTAACAAAAATCTTTTTAATTAAATTAGGAGTATCATTATATGTTCTAAATTTTCCTTTAATATCCATCACACTTTCAACTGAAGGATTAGATGTTAAAGAATTATAATTTAATAAAGTTATATTTGATACAATTAAATTACTAGTTCTGATATTATCTTTATCAATTATTAAGGAATTTTGAAAATTATTTAAAGATAATAAATTATTATTAGAAGTTATATTAATATTATTCCCAAAATCAATTTGTTTATTATTAACAGTAAAACAATCATTAATTTTATTAATATTACTAATTACAGATTTAATTGAATAATTACTAACAATTAAATCAACATTACTATTAATAATTATTTGATTTCCAAATGAATTTATATTACATAAATATAATTGATTACTTATAATACTTCTTTCATTATTTAAAATTATATTATTCGAAATATTAAAAGAAGTTGTGGAAAAATTACCAAATAAATTCACTTCTTTTTTTTCTGTTAATACATTAAAAATTGTATTATTATTTGAAGTAATAACAAAAGCAGGTTGATTAATCATTGTATCATTTTTTTCTAAATGAAAATAGTATGCTGGTTTAATACCAATTCCAACACGTCCATTTTGAATATAAGCATCACCAAATTTAAGATGAAAACTAGTTTCAGGAATAGTAGTTCCAATACCAATAGAATTAGTAGTATAAATAATACCACCACCAGTATTTGGAAAATAAGAAGGATTTAATTTATTAAAATTATCTAAAATGGGAATTCTTGAGGGAAATTCTAATGCATCTATTTTACCTTTTATATAAACATCACTATTAAAAACATTACTTAAAGACCTATAAGTAATAGTATTATTGGTATTATCCAAGGAAAAACCAAAATTGGAATTAAGGAAATTATATTCAGGAGATAAAAATTTAACAAAAGAGGTATTAGAATTACCTGAAAATTCAAAAATTTTTATAGTATCATTTGAAGTATATAATAATTTATCATTATCAATTGATATTTTATAATTTTCATATATACTCATTTTATATATATCTATCTATTATTTTTAATTAATAATAATAATTCATTTAATTCTACCTTATTTTTTTTTAGTCTATTCCATTCATTATAAGTTTCCTCTTGAATTATTTTAGGTTTTTTATTCAATCCCTTTTCAATATTTTCTTCTTTCAATTTATTACTATAATAACTATAAAATAATTGAAAATCTGATTTTTGTTTTACTTCTTCTTTTTTAGGTGTTTCCGTTGAAATAACTTCTTCTTTTTTATTTTCAATTGTCGGAATAGCAATGGTAGTTATTAATGGTTCTTCGTGTGATACTTTCGGCATTCCACTTTTACGAAACCATACTTTCTTATTATTTTTCATTTGAACTACCCATAATTGTTTATCAACACCCTCTTTTTCAAATCCAATATCATAACCTACAGCCGAATAACCTAAACCTTTAGGAGACATTTCTTTACCAGTATAAGTTTCATTGGAAATATTAATACATTGATAATTATTACTAACTCTTCGCATTATTTTTATAATCTAAGATTAATTTAAATAAATATTCATTTTTTAAATACAAAAAAATAAAAAAATTGATAATTTTCTTTTTTTAAAATTACAATTAAAAATATGCCTAATTTTAAAACAGAATTAGATAATAAATTTAAAGAATTAATACCTAAAATTGAAAATGATGATTTTAAAATAAATGATTTATTAAAATTAAAATCATTTATATATCAAAATTACAGAAATAATTATGGTGATGAAAGAGAAAATATTAAAAAAGCTTATAATAAAATTGATTATAAAATTTAATATTCATCACCTCCTATATTTTGTTCTTCAAAATCATCTTCAAATTCATCTTCATCTATAAATTCATCATCACCTCCATCAATTTCATCTTCATCTTCTTCTTCCTCATCTTCTTCTTCATCATCACCACCTATTATTTTTTTTGTTTCTTCTTCATCATCATCTCCACCTTCAATTTCATCTTCATCATAAATTTCAATATTATCATCTTCATCTTCTTTTTGATTTTGATTTTCTTCATCTATATCTTCAATTATAGCTGTTTTAATAAATTCTTCTTTATTTTTAATTGCTCTACCAATAATTGATATATGTTTATCAAATAATTGATATTTTTTACCACATACTTCAATTTTAATTTCTTGACCAATATTAACATTATCTAAATTAATTTCAGATTGAATACCAGCTGAAATTTTAGGAACAATTATCTCTAAAATAGGTATTTTATCAAAATAACCTTCTGCTAATAAACCTAATGAATTTTTTGCTTTAACTCTACATTTAATTATGGAACCTTGAATTGGATTACAAATTTCAGCAATACAAATTACATCAAAACTTATATTACCATTAAAATGTTGATTTTTAATAGTTCCAATTGAACGTTTAATGATTTTAATCGAATTATTTTTAATATATCCATATTTAGAACATACATTTTCATAAATACTTTTTAATTTTTGTAAAATAGTATTTTCAAAATCTAGATTAAGTTCATTTGGTTTTATAATAACATTTGATTTAAATTTAATTGGAATGAATAAATCTGTCATATCTATTTAATAAATATCTTATTATTTAATAATTATATCATTTTTTTATTTCATAAAATAAAAAATGATATAATAATTTATTGTATATATAAATTAGGAAGAAACACTAAAAATAATATGGAATTATCAAAAGATGAACCAATATTTAAAAAAATAGAATTAATTGATAGTTTTATTGATAAAAATAAAGTTATTTTAAATTTCCATAATAATATTAATTGGACTGAAGAGGAATTTAATAATTTTACATCAATAATGCGAAATAATTATAAAGAAACTATTGATGAAGAAATATTAGAAGTTTCTAAAGGTTCTACTATTTTAACTATTAATAAAATTAGTGGAATTTTAAATTATTGTTTAACAAATGATTTAAAGGATATAAATCATAAATGGGAAAATAATGATATAATTTTAAAAGACGAAATTAATGATTTATTTGATATTAATTTAGATATTCAAATATCTAATAGAACTATTATTGAACCATTAGTATTATGGCATAATGAAAAGAAAAAATTTAAATATATGAAAGAAATTAAATATGATTTAAATAATGGAATTATTGCAGTTGCAAGAATTATAAAAACTACAGATGATGAATATGATACATTAAAAAAATCAAAAATATTATCTACTATGCAAAATTATGAATTTTCATTAATTATTAATAATACTAAAGATTTGATTAATTCACTTATAATTGTAATTAAATCTATATTTATGGGTAATTTAATTCTTACAAAAAAACAACAATCTGAAATATTAAATCAATATTATAATTTAATCAAAAAAAATATTGATATTCCATATAATTATAAAGAAATTCCTTTATTATCTCCAAAACCTATTACATTAGAAAAATGCAATTTAGTTAATCCTAATGAATATGGAGCAATTAGTATTTTGAAAGATTATGCAGTAACTGAAAAAGCAGATGGTGAAAGAATATTAATGTATATTAACAATGAAGGTAATGTTTATTTAATTAATAATTCCTTAAAAGTTGAAGATTCAGGTATTAAAGCAAAAAAAGAATTTTACAATTCATTAATTGATGGTGAATATATTAGATGTGATAAAAGAACAGATAATATTAAGAAAAATATTTATGCAGCATTCGATATTTATTATTTAAATAATAATTGTATAACTTCATTGCCTTTAATAAATGGTCGTAATACTGAATTAGCAAAAATAATTAAGGGATTAGATATTAAAAAAAGTAATTTTGATTTTATAATAATGAAAAATCATTATTATAGTGGAAATATTATTAATGATTGTAGAGAAATTTTAAATAATAGTAATAAATATCCATATGAAATAGATGGTCTTATTTTTACACCAGCTAAACTTGCTTTATATTCTTATTATCCATCAATGCCTGTTCCTATAACTGTAAATATGACTTGGGATAGAATGTTTAAATGGAAACCACCTGAACAAAATACAATAGATTTTCTAATAAATTTTGTTGAGGAAGTTAAAATTGATGGTATTAAATATAAAAAAGTTGGGTTATATGTTGGATTTAATCCTTTAATATCAAAAGAAATTACAATAGATGAAGGACTTAAATTAAGATATGATAAAAATTATAGTAAAGCTAAATTTGCAGAAGAAAGAGAAAAAAGAAAAAATGGTCAAGATTATATTCCTATATTATTCAAACCTGTAATTCATTATCATAAAGATGTCGAATATGCATTTATTAAAATGGATGATAAAGGTAATATTAAAACTGAAGATAATAATATCATTTTCAATGATACCATTGTAGAATTTAGATATGATGTGCAAAATAAAAAATGGTGTCCTTTAAGAATTAGATTTGATAAAACTAATTTATATAAAAAAGGAGTTTTTGGAAAAACTGCTAATTCATTAATGGTTGCTATAAATGTTTGGCGTTCTATTCATAATCCAATTTCAAAAGAATTAATTATTGGTTCTAAATCTTTATTCGATAGAGATGTTATTAATGAAGTTAAAGAATTAGAAGCTGATGATGTATATTATACTAGAGGAATTCCTCGTAAATCCTTATTATCTTATGATATGATGACATTTCACAATTTGGTAATTAATGAGATGTTATATGCAAAACCTAAAAATAAAAATAGTTTATTAGAATTGGCTTGTGGTCAAGCAAGTAGTTTATCTAGATGGATTAATGAAGGATATAATTTCATATTTGGTATTGATTATGCCAAAGATAATATTTATAAACCTTTAGAAGGTTCATATGCAAGAATTTTAAATGAATATAATAAATTTTTAAGAGATAAAAAAGGAGAAAAGGTATTTTTCCCTAATATTGCATTTGCAGTAGGTGATTGTTCATTAGATATTAAAACAGGAGTTGCTGGAGTTGATACAGAAAGTAAGGAATTAATGAAAATAGTTTTAAATAATAATTATAAAACTAATAAATCTCATTATAAATATATTATTGGAAGAGGTGCTAATAAATTTGATGTTGTAACCTGTATGTTTGCTATTCATTATTTCTTCGAAAGTGAAGGTAAATTAGAAGGATTTTTAAATAATGTTGCTACAAATATTAAAACTAATGGATTATTTATGTGTACTTTTATGGATGGTGATTTAATAGAAAGAGAATTAGAAATAAATGGAATTGTTGAAGGTCGAAAGGTATTTGATACAACTTCTGTTGTTATATGGGCAATTATTAAGAATTATTTAAATAATCAAGATAAATATGGTAAAAAAATTAATGTTTATATCGAAAATACACGAAAATTAATACCTGAATATGTGGTTAATTTCAATTTCTTAATTGAAAAAGCACGTGAATTTGGTTTAGAATTAGTTGAAAGTGAATTATTTTCACAGACTTTTATGAAATCTAAAGATAATCTTAATAAAAAATCATCTCTAGTTTCTAAATCCATTATGAATTTAGATAAAGATGAAATACAAAAAAAATTCAGTTTCTTTAATCGATGGGCAATATTTAAGAAGATAGATTAATATTAATTTTTTTGAAAATTTCAATCAATTCTTCTGGAATATCATAAATTAAGCTTGTGCTAAAATGTAATATCAATTTTTTTATATTTTTAATATTATTTGAATGACATAAATAATCAAATACTTCCTTTTTTGTAATTATTGCCTTCGAATATAGAGTTGTTTGTTGATGTCTTAATTGAGCCAAATGAAATCTCATCAAAGGAGATAAAGTTCTATCAATATCTAGATTAGTTTTAAATCTCTTATATTTAGGATAATAATTAGTTGTTGTAATATATAAATTATAAATTATATCTGTCATAATCATAAATATTTGTGAAATATCAGTTTGAACCGATTGTTCATTAATTAATTCAGGATAAAATTCTTGAATATAACTATTAATATCATAATTATTCTTCTGTAGCATATATACATATATGAAATTATACCATTTATTATAATTATTTGAATGTACTTCCTCTTGATGATATAATTTATCATTTGATACTTTAAGAAGTTTATTATTTGTTTTTTTGATAATTAATGAACCATTATTTGTTTGTGCATAATTAATTGCCTCATCTAATGTTGAAAATAAATGTGGATATTTAATTCCCAAATAACTTAATGGTTGTGTTTTAATATCTTCATCTGTTAATGTAATTCTATTTCTAGTATTAATATGAAATAAACATTTATAATTCTCACCTAATTGTGATGTATAATCAATAATATGTTTATTTTCGTGATGAATTAGAACAAACTCATATGAATATAATTTACTTAAATTTGCAGTAAATAGTTCTTTTAAAATATTTGTAATATTTGGGTCAAACATATCAACATTATTTTTATAAATTTCATATAATACCTCATAAAACATAAAGCCGTGAGATTTAATTGGATGTGAAAATTTGGAATTATTAATATCTGGACAACAACTTGTTCCAAAATTCCAACTATCATTATGATAATATACAGTAATTAATGTTCCATCCATTGCAGTATAACATAAATCTGTGGGTTCATATTGATTATTAATATAATTATGAAGTGAAACTCTTGTTGGAATTGAATTTGCATAACTAATTACCACATTATTTCCAATACTTCTTGAAAAATCAAGAATAACACTTCTGCATTCATCATATAATTCTTTAAATTCATCTACATCATTTCTTTTATAAGAGTTATGTAATAAACATAAAGATTTATTATTTTTAAATTTTTTAATTTTAATTTGGGGCCAATAATGTTTATCTTTCAAAATTGATAATAAAACGGAAGGATAATCAGTTGTTCCATTATATTTAGTATAAGTTTCTTGAATTAAAGATTGTAGAGCCATTTTTTCCAAAAGAAATAGTTTATTTTAATTAATAATATTGTATAAATTTTAAATCATTTTTTTCTATCTTTTTTAAAAAATGATTTCTTCATTATTAATCTATAATTAACAATGGTTCTTCTAATTGGTGGTGATATTATCGAAGATTATATTTATCAAGGCTATACAGAAGACGAAATTTATTATGGTCTTTATATAAAAGATGAAATAGAAGACGATGAAGAACTCGAATTATTAGAAGAACTCGAATTAGAAAAAAAAGAAATATTTATTTCTAAATGGGAATATCAATTTAAGATGTTAATTTAAAAAAATTTTTTTATTAATCTTGATCATTTGTAAATAATGTTCTACTGTTTATTTTACTTAAAATTAAATTAATAGTACTTAAAAGTTTATTATATTTATATGTTTTATTTTTTAATGCCGTCATTAGTGTTTTTATTTTATCTTTAAATATTGAAACATTATCATCAGGAATTGCTGGTTTTAAATTTGGATCTCTAAAACCAAATAAATCATTTAATAATTTACCTATATTTCTTAATATTATAATAATATCATCATTATACCTATTATATTCATTTTGCAATGGTTGTGATATAGTATTAAATAATCTGGGAATAAAATCTCGAATATCATTTAATTGTTTATATTTTTCTTTTAATTCATTATATAATTTATATAATTTATGATTATTTTTTATAAATTTAAATAAAGCTAAATAAAATTTATATTTAATTGAAACACCACTAAAATTTGTTATATAATATTGCACAATTAATGAAATTAATTCTATATCTATATCATCTTCATAATCATCATATGTTTTATTATCTGTTAAAAATTTTTCAAAATTTTCTTTTTCTTCTTTAAATTGCAAATAAATTTTATTATCTTCAACTATATTCTCATCGATTTGAAATAAATCTATTTTTGAATTAATAGATTCAAAATATAGTAATTTTTCTTGTTTTGTTTTTTTATCATCATCAATTATTAAATTTAACTCATATAAATATTTTGAACATAAATAATTTATAAATGTATTATATAAACTATCATATAATTTTCTTAATTTATCAATATCAAATGTTTTATGTTTAGATTTATCTGATATTTTTTTATTTATACCTACTAATATTTCAAAATGTTTTTTTAAATCTTCATATGATGAATTATATTTTTTTTTATCAATAGTTTGTTTAATAAAACTATTTAAATATTCTTCTATTATTTTTATTTCATCTTGAATTTCTTTTTCTAGTCCAGTAAATCCAAATATTGTTGTTGTACCAGATTTTAATTGTGGTTGTTGTTGTCCTTGTTGTTGTCCTACTCTACTTAATAAAGTATTCTCATCTTCTAAATATCTTATTGTTGTTACAGCTGGTCTTTGTTGTTTATAAGTATAAGGTTGAAATTGAAATTGATTTGTGGTTGTAAATTGTTGTTGTGGTGAATAATAACATTCTTCAAATTGATCAAAATATTCTTTTCGTTTTTTTTCTGAAATTTCTTCTAAATACATAACAAGATTAATTCTTTGATAATCTTTAGTATAAATTACATCAATAGTTATTCCATTATCAGTTTTAATCCTTAATCTGTTTGAGTTTCCAATTTTACTAATTGTATGTTTTTTTTTATCTTTATTTAAATAAAATTCCATAAAATAAGATATTAAATCAAAATGATTGGTGTCTAATTTTCTTATATCATCATGCATATAATAAGTATAACAAACAAATTTATATTTTAATTCTTGATTTCTTGTTTTTAAATTATCATATTCATCAATCATATTTTTTTTTAAAATTGAAGTTATAATAATTATATCTTTGATAAATTCTATTAATAAATTTCTGGGGGTTAGTGTATATCTTTGTGGAATTACTATTTTTCTATCCGTAATTATAGCTCTCTTATCTCTAACTTCTTTATCTGAAATAGTGGTATTTAAATGATAACATAAATTTCTTAAAGAACCTCCTTTTTTATTAATAAAAATATTATAAAAATTTATTAATTTATCCTTATTCAATTTATTTAAAATTTTATTAATTTTTAAAATCAAATCTTGTTTCTTTATCATTCTATTTATAATAAATAAAAAAACTAATGATATAATAATTAATCAATTAATTTGAATTACTATTTCTATCTCCAAATTTTAGTGAAGAAGATGATTTAATATTACCATTTGCAGAATTTTGTTGTGATTTTACTGATTCACTTCTTAAAGAACTTGTACTAGTAGAACGTTGTTTAATATATTCGTTTTGAGAACTTCTGCTTCTACTTAAAGAAGCACTAGTATCAAGTTTTTTACCCATTTTAATATCAATAGAATTTGTTTCTATATCATATCTATATTTAATAATATAATCTTCATTATTATAATTAATAAAGATTAATCTCTTTTTTTTATCCATAGTATATTTTACAATTTTTTCTTTTATAAAATAATTTTCAAGAAATAATAAAACTTTACTTAAATAAAAATTATCAGTTGTAGATAAAATATTTAAATTTGTGCATAAATATCTATGATTTGATAATATATTTTGATGTTCAGTTAAAATTTTAAAAATAATATCATAAAACCTTTTAGCATCTATTGATGTTTGTATATTCAATTTTAAATTAAAATTACGTGGAGCTTTTAATCTTTTATCTTTATAATTTTTATAATCTGTAACATAATCTATAGTTCTAACAAAACATTTTTCATTTGGATTTTTTATTTGTTGTTGCTGTGGAGGAGGTATAAATTGTTGTCGTTGAGGTATAAATTGTTCTCGTTGAGGTATAAATTGTTGTCGTTGAGGTATAAATTGTTCTCGTTGAGGTATAAATTGTTGTTGAGGAATTATTTGCTGAGTTCCTTTTTTTACTGGTGTTAATCTGGATTTTGCTTTAATCATTCCTCCCTTTTTAAATTGCAATAAATTATTATAAATATTAATTAATTTATTTTTTTTTAAAACCTTAATCTTATTTATAAATTTAATAATTATATCTTGTTTATTTACCATATTTCTATTTATAATTTAATATAATTAAATATTTACTATTTATTTTGAATCACTACGTTTTATTGGTGGTGATGTAATTGCTCCTGGTGCTGGTGCTTTTGATGGTGATGTAATTGCTCCTGGTGCTTTTGATGGTGATGTAATTGCTCCTGGTGCTCCTGGTGGTGTTGTTCCTGTTATTGGCGATCTTCTTGGTGGCGGTGGTGGTGATTTATATATTTGTTTATCTCCTTGTCTTGGTGGTGTTATAACAACTAGTCCTTTAGATTGAATTGGTTGGTCTGTTGAAGATTTAACTTTATTTCTTTTAAAATATATATCTAATCTATTAAAAGGTATATTATAAATTATAATACCATTATTATTATTAATTTTAAAATAAATTTTATCTTTTTTAATATCATAAGAAAATCTAACATCTTTTAAATACTGTTTAAAATATTTTTCAACAAATTTAAAAACATCTTTAATATAATATTTATCTAAAATTTGAAATATTTCAACTGTATTTGTTAAATATTGACTATTTTGCTTTTCATACATATGTTTTAATATACTAAATATTCTATAAGCATCATAACTATGTTGATATGTTATTTCTTTATTATATAAATCCTCATAAAATAATCCTTTTTCTTCAAATTCATTAAATTTAGTATTTAACTTTTCAAAATTTATTTTATTAAAAGTTTTTTGTGGTTGTTGTTGTATTCGTTGTTGTTGCATTGGTTCTGTTGCTAAATCAAAATTAACTCTAGGTCTTGAATTAGGAGGTTTAATAGTAGTTGTTGCTCTATCTAAAGAATTTACTTTAATTCTATCTGAATTTCTTACAGTAGTAGGATTTTGAGTTTCTAATTGACGTATTCTTTCTCCTACATATACTGGTGGGGCATTTGGTTGTTGTGGTATAAATACATCTCTATTTCTTTCTTTATTTATATCTTTTTGAGTAAATACTTTAAATGGTCTTATTACTGCGCGAGGATAAGGACCACCACCTTTAATTTTCAATAAATTCATTAAATAATTATTATAAATATGAATTAATGTATTTTTATTAAATTTTTTCAAATTATTAATAATTTTTTTAATTAATTCTATTTTATTTATCATTATTCTATTTATTAAGTATTATTTTATTATTATTAGTATAAAAAAATGATATTGAAATATAATTCAATAAATAAAAAAAATGGAAAATTTAAATACTAATTCTTTTTATATTGCAAATGAAATTAGAAAAATGATTTCTAAATGTTGGAATAAAAATGAAATATTAATTGAAAATTCAAATGTTCTTTTATTTGAAAAATATGGTTATCAATATTTAATAAATGTAATGAATAATACAAGTTTAATTAATAAAATAGAAGATGGATTTATAATTAAATATCAAAATTATTTAATTGAGATTATTTATAAATATTTAAATGAAGATAAATTTATGATTTATTTAAAAATTATTTCTCAATAGTTTTAAATTCATCCATAAAAATTGGATTGGTAGTTAATAATTTATTATGTGTTATATGTGGAATATAATTATCCATATAAGAAATACCATCAATTCTTTTTTCTTCTTTTTTTTCAATAGGAATTTCTTTTTCCTCTTTCTTTATATCTTTTCTGACTTGTTTAAATAATTCAATAGAAATTTCTTTTGTTTTATGAATTACATTTAATTCATTTTGGTTCCATAATTTTGAAATATGTCGTTTATAACTATAAATAATAGCAATAGAACAAGCATAAATTAATCCTAATCTTTGAGTTTTTAAAGATTTTTTATAATCATAACAGAATAACCAATAATAGGTATGTATAAATTCTTCGTGTTGAAATAAGATTTCAATAAAACCCCATAAGAAATATATTGGGTCGCATTCATTAGGATTTAATTTTGTTTCAATAGCATATTTTTTTCTAATAATATAATCAAAACAATTTTTAAATTTAATGGCAATTAAATCTATTTTATCATCATTAGGAATTTCATTAACTATATTTAAAATACGAATAAAGGAAGAAATAATTTTTAATGATAATAAATATGCTTCACTGTCAGGTGGTGGAATAATCATTTCAAATTTCATAATACCATTTGAATTTAATTTGCTATCTTCACTAAAAACATCTAAAATTTTTTCTCTTAATTTTCCAATTGGAATTATACCAGTTTTAGATACAGGATTAAGATTATAAATATTACAAACAATACACATTTTAGTAATTAAAATTAAATAATCGGCAACAATAACATTTTCATTTTCAATTACATTTTTAGTAGTTATAATAATATCATTTAATTTTGCAATTTCTCTAATACTAATAAAAGTTCCAATATGAGAACAAATAGCAATTAATGTTTCTTCTAAAACTTCAATTTTGGCATTTTCAATTAAAAAAATACAGGTAGCATATAAACTTTTTTCAATATTACCTCTACATATAAAATCAAAAAGTTCTTTATTATACATTTTAATTAAATATATAAAAAGTTATTATTAATTAAATTTATAATTAAATGTTTTATATATCTATAAAAATTAAATAAAAATCTTGATAATTTAATTGTTGAGGAAATTAATTTTAGTATTAAGCAAAGAACAAATAATAAACAATTTGATTTTTATAAAAACTTAAAAATAAATGATAAGGAATTTAAAATTTTTAAAGGAACCGAAATATTTCTTAATATTCCATTTGGTTCTTGTATTAGTGAAAAAATATTTAAAGCTTATTTAGATATATTTATACTTTCAAATAAATTAAATAGAAGAGATATTAAAGCAAATTTTATAGAATTAATTGAAAATGAAATTAAAATAATTTATAATTATAAATTAAAAAATAAAAATTATAAAAAAATTTGATTTTATAATAGATATATCAGATAGTAAAAATCAATTTCAATAATTAATGGAATATTTACAACCAATTGAAAATATAAATTATCATAATTATTATTGGAATTATAAAAAAATAAAATTAATAATTGTTATAAGTATAATGAACAAAATTAAAATGTTTTAAAATTAAAAAAAATAATTAAAAAATGATTATAAATTATATTTAATATTTTTAAAAATCGAAAATGGAGATTGTGAAAAGGGAGCTTAAGTTCTTTTATGCAACTGAGACTATCGAAGATCAAGAGGGAAAAATAAGAGAGGAAAAAGTAGTTGGATTTGTTGGAGGTCCGTTCTCTAACTTTCATCCATCCCCCTTCGTTCTTGATATTCCTAATCACGGAACCGTTGAATTTGGATGTGTTGAACAGGCTTTCCATTATATCAAGTGTATTGAATGTGGAGACCTCGAGACTGCTGACAAAGTTTTGAAAGCGCAATCACCCAAAGACCAAAAGAAGTTTGGACGCGAAGCACGTAATTTCGACCCTGTAAAATGGGATGAAGTTTCGTATGACGTTATGGTCAATTGTCTTATTGCGAAATTCACCAGCAACGATGGTTTGAAGAACTTGTTGCTTGAAACAGGAAATGCGCGGATCTACGAGGAAGCCCACTACTGCAAAGTGTGGGGAACTGGAAGAACTTGCAATGAAGCATTCACTGATTCGGCACCAATTACTGGTAAGAATAAGTTGGGGTTGGCTCTTATGGAAGTGCGCGAGAAATTGCGTGCGATGGCGAGCACTTAGACAGGTGATATACGTTTTCAGAAAAATTAAGTTTTTGTCTTTTTATTTAAGGATATAAAGAATTAAGAGAAATTAATATGAAAAAAATAGCATTTTGTTTTTTAATTTATGATGTAATAAATCACGAAGAATTATGGAATTTATTTTTTAAAAATATAGATAAAAATTTATATGAAATATATATACATCAGAAAAACGAAAAGAGATTAAAATATTTTGATGAATATAAAATAAAAAATAAAATTGAAACTAATTATGGAGACCATACCATAATTAATGCATTTAATTTATTATTTAAAAATGCATATGAAAATGATGATTGTTATAAATTTTGTATAATTACAAATGCTTGTATTCCATTAAAATCATTTGATTATGTATATAATTTTTTAACAAAAGATGATAATAGTTATTTTAATATTTGTCCAAAAGAACAATGTTTTCCAAGATGTAATAAATTATTGGAATATTATGATTATGATGAAATACAAAAAACAGGTTCATATTTTATAATTAATAGAAAATTATGTAATCATTATATTAATTATGATATAAATGAAATTAATAAAAGATATAGTAATATATTTGCACCAGAAGAACATTTCTTTATTACAGAAATTTATAAAAATAAATTTGAAAATGAAATTATAACTACTCCAAATATTCCAGATGGTGCAACAACATTTACACATTGGTGTGATATGAATTATAAATATATAGATGTAAATAATAAGGGATTAAAAAATTATAGTTATATAAGTGATGAAGAATTGGAATATTTGGTGAATAGTAAATCATTATTTGGAAGAAAATTTAATATAGAATGTGCTGTTTCATTATATAATAATCATAATTATATTTGTAAATTACAAAAATCATTCACTTAATTTTTGAATTAAATCGTTCATATTTTTATAACCTCTTATTATGATATCTCCAACATCATTTCCATTTTCATTTCTGTATAAAGACCAATCCAAAATAATATAATAATCATTATATTTTATGGGTTTATAATATGAATGATTAATTTCAATTACATAGCCTCCTAATTGTGTTGCAACCCTTTGTTCAAAAGATTGATCGAATTCAGAAAAATCTAAATAATTATAATATTCATCTAAAACATCACTATTAGTAATATTAGTTATACAATCTAGATGTTGTATAAAATTCTCAAATGAAGGCATTTTTTTATTTTTATTAAATTATGAAAAATCATCATTTTTTTTATTAATTAAAAAATTATCAATACCTATTTTATTGGAATAATAATTTAAAGCAAATATTGTATAATATTTAAATTTATTAAAAATTATAGCAGTAATTCCTATAAAATTTTTTAGCATAATAATATTTATCTATAATATTTCTTTAAATATCTTATTTATATAATAGAAGTTTTGATGGATAATTATAATAAATGTATGAAAACTAATTGTAGTAAATCAAAATTAAAAAAACAATTAAAAACTTATGAATGTCCTTATTCTCGAGGTTGCAATGATAAATTAAAGAAAACTTTAATTAAATCTGAATGTATTGTTAAAAATTGTAATAAAAGTTATGTAAAAAAATTAGAAAATAAATTAAAAGAAATAAAAAGTAAAAAACTTAATAAAGAACAAAAAGAAATAGTTAAAAAAATTGAAAATTTATACAGTAAATTTACATTTAAATTTTTGAATATTAATTTATATGAAAAAAGAAAAATAAATTTTGATCATATTCTTGAAGTTGAAAAATTAATGAAAAAATTGATTTAATTATTATAATTATTATTTATTTATAAATATAAATATAAATATAAATTAAAAAAAGAAAAAATTAAACGGCTTCAAGGATTGTAATGATATTCGCATTGAAATGCTTCTCATCAAATTTCACCAATCGACATTCAATCTCAAAGATATTGTTAAAATATTCCATTCTTACTTTTGCAAGATTAGAACTATCAACATCGAGAGAAACGATATAACCACTGGTAATTTCCGAAACCTTGTTGAAAAAGACGTGTTTGAAATAATCTTTTAATTCCATAGGAATTTCAAAGATTTCACATTCACGACTGTTTCCAATTCTTTCTATTTCATTACAAGGACAAATATTTAACTCACAATATCGTCCAATTTCATTTTCGATATATTCTTTTTCTTCTTCCATTTTTAAATTAAATTAAAAAATAATAATAATCATTATTTTATTATTTTCCTTATTTTCAATACAAAAAACTTAATTTCTTTCAATCATTACATCTATATAAACCAGTTCATTATCATTTCTTTTATGATATAAACTGATATAAAGAAATATAGAAGTTAATTTCATTTTACTATCGATGGTCAATTCTTGTTCATTTGATTTATCTTCAATACTTATTATATTTGCATCAAAATAATTTGCGATTTGTTCAAAAATATTTTCTTGAATATAATCTAAAACTTGATTATCGATTGGTTTATCATCATAATTAAAACATATCATTCCTTTTCTCGATTTTTTGATATATTCATTAATATTTGCTGAAATATTATCACATTTCTCAACAAAATTTAATGGTTTCACCATTTTTAATGAAAATTAAAAAAAAAATAAAAATCATTTTTTTATTAAAAACAAAAAAATTAATTACGAATAATTTTTCCTGAAATTTCAATATCAAATTCATTGCGACTAAACCAAGAATTATATTCGATAATAATTAAACATTTTTTATAACTTATTTTAACCTGATTATCCTCTAAGGAAGTATCAGGTTCAATAATTGCATCGAGATATTCCACAATTTTCGATAATATATTTTTTTCGATATACGAAGATGAAATAAATTCATTCGTAGTTCTCATAAAATCTGGAATAAAACTTTCTAAATACGGAATACAGAAACTATCATTATTATTTTCAATAGCTTGAATGATATGAAATACAATTCGTTTGCATTCATTTTCAAATTCTTGAATATTTACTTCTCGTTCTTCTTCCATTTGTTAAATAAATATAAATATAAATGATATCAATTTTTAAAAATAAAAGAATTTAAATAATACAAAAAGTTATTCACTTAATATTTTTGTGTAAATCTCAATCTCCAATTCAGGAGTTGTATTGATAAATACACAATCGATTAAATAACAGATATCCTCCAATCTTATTTTAATTCGAAATGCATCCTTGGAATTTACTGCCAATTGTTGATTAGTTCGCAAAGAAAGAGTTGTTGTTTTCAACTTCTCACAAATCACAGAAATAAATTTCTGTTTGAACGTTCGCTTTTTCATTTTTAATCCATCAATCTGAAAGTATTCCTTCAAGCCAATGGTGTTACAATATTGATCGATTGCACGACTGAAAGTAATCATTTTGAATAATTAATAAAAAAATAAAAAATCAATTTTTATAATTTTAGAAATAATATAATACTAATTTAATTTAATATTTTTATTTATAAAATTATCATATTTACATAGAAATTTATAACCTTTAATTACTGTTACTTCACTTACATTACAAACCTCTGCAAATTGTTTCTTTAAATATCCTAATTTCTTTTTTTCGGAATAATAGAATAATATAGACGCACAACTTGATGTAGGTGAATTATCACTCATAATTTCACTATCTTCAAGAAATTTAACTAATTGCTTACATAATTCTATATCTTCCATTTTCATATCTAAAATAGAACAATAACGAGAAATGAAATCCAATGGAGATGAACTAACAACATTAATTTGAAGTAATGTTTGAAATCTAGAATTACCTTTATTTAAAATTACAGGGTCTATATCAAACATTTTTGCTATTTCCTTGGAACTTCTTGGCAAATTATTCATTAAACAAGCGTGATAAATACACGAAGCTATTAAACCTTCCTTATTATCTCCTCTACTTATTTTTTTTTCTGATGCCCTTTTATATAAAACCTTGGCATCATCTACTATTTTTTGAGGTATTCCATTACTTAAAGCAACACTTGTTAATTTATCAAATACATTCCATAAAGTTCGTTCATTATAAGGCATAGCATTCCACATTTGATATTGTCTAATTCGTCTTATTTGATAATTATTAGTAAAACGATTTCCACCAATCATAGAACCTAATGAAGATTTTGGCAATAATGAATTTGTAGGCAATCCACATCTTGATGGGTCTTCACCTTTATTATTATCTCCACCATAATAACGCCATTCTGCACTATTATCAATTACTTTACCAATAATACAACTACATTCACCACAAATTTGCATACTATCCTCTTCAATAATAGTTCTAGAACCACATTCACATATGATTTCTGCATCTTTAAATGTAACTTCTTTTAATCCTTCCATTATATTCCAAATATCATCATCTGTATTTAAAGACATCAATTAAACATTGTTTATAATCTTTAAATCATTTTTTTTATTTAAACAAGATTTATAATATATATATAATTATGAATAAAATAGAATTATGTAGGAAAATTAAAAATGAATTGGGAAATTTAAATCAAAATGAATTAGAAGAGGTTTTTAAAATTATTTATAAAACAAATAATAATTATAGTAAAAATAATGATGGTGTTATTATTAATCTTTCGTGGATTAATGAAGATATATTAAATCAAATTTATAATTATATTATTTTCTGTATAAAATCACATAATGAAATAAATAAATATGAGGTTTTATGTAATAATTTTAGTGATATTATTAATAATAAAGAAAAAATAGATGAAACCGAAATTGAAATATCAAACAAAAATAAACAAAAATTATCTTCTTATATGAAATTTTATTTATTAAAAAAGAAATTTAGCAAACATACTATTATTAATACTAAATTTGATAAATTATTAACTCACGAAGAATATTTATTATCCTAATATTATTTCTTTTGTATTCTTATTTTTATTAAATAAATAAGATTTTTCCTTATATACAATATTTGAATCTAATAAGAATGATATAAATAAAGCAGTCGATTGATTCCAAGTATCTCTTGTAATTGCACTAACTACTTCTGCTGATTTCTTTACTCCAAAAGCTTTTGCAAATTCTGGAATTCCTATAAATTCAATTAATCTATTTTTAATTTCTTGTTTCATTTTATCAGTTGTTGATGTATATTTAATTATTAATTCTAATGGAGTTTCTTTTTTAATTTTTGTTTGTGATTGAAGTTTGGGTTGAATAGAAGTAATTAATATGGAACTTTTAGATTTTATTTCTTCTATTGGTATTTGTGAAAATTTATTAAATAATTCTTTATTATCTTTATAAATCCACATTTTTTCATTTGTTTCGTGTTCCATTGGAATTTCTTTTTGTATTAGTTCCATTAATTACTTATTAATATTAAAATAGATTTCATTTTTTTTTATATAAATTTTATTTAAAAAATAAAAAAAATGATTATTTTTATTAATTTAATTAATAAAAATTAAAAATGACATCTATCAAGAACTTATATATTGTTAAATATAATTCAAAAGTTTTTGAACCAGAAACTATTGTTAAAATGGAAACTTGTTCTGATTCAGGAAAATGTTATTTAGTTTCAGATATAAATGATACTAAAAAACGAGAATGGATTATGAATTATGATTTATATCCAATTTATAGTAATAATAATTTTAATTATTATTACCAAGAGAAATTTGATAAAATTGCAAAAAATTTTATAAATAATATGTAATTATTATAATTAAAAAAGATAAAAAATGATTTTTATTTTTATTTTTAAATTTAAAAATGGATAATTCTCATTATTATATTGTAAATAGTGATTTATATTCCTTTAAAAAAGGAACAATTGTTGAAGTTATCACTTATTATAATAATATTTGTCTGGTTTCGAATTTAACCGATACACAAAGAGAAAATATTCCAAAAAATGATTTGCGTAGAATTAAACTTGAAGATGGTTTTTCAAAATCATCATTAAGTATCTCTTTGTAATAAAATTAATTTTTGTATTAAAATTAACATAAAAAAATAAAAAATGATATTATTATTTTATTTAAAAAATGATTAAAAATGGATTTATCCAAGTTTTACGTTGTGAAGCACAATTCAAAGGTCTTTGAACCTGGCACTATTGTTGAGTTAAAATACTTGATTAGTGCCAATAATTATTGTATCAAGGGTATTTCAGATGGTATTTCTACAAGTGAGAGTATTATGAAGTGCGATTTGTATCCAGTTGTGCCAAAAAATGGATTTTACCATATTCCAAAATGGCAATCAGTAGCCGATGCTTTTATTGCAAAGAGCCAAGGCTAGTTTTTGTATTTATTTATATTTTATAATGATAAAAAATGATTTTATAATTAAATTAAAATAATTAAAGATGGATTATTCAAAGCTTTTCGTGGTAAAACATAATTCTAAGGTGTTTGAACCTGAAACAATTGTTTCAGGTGAAATTTATAGTTGGTCTGGTGATTTATATAAAGTGGAAGATTTAAATGACTCTTCTAAAAGTGAATTACTTATGTATTATGATTTATATCCATTTACGTTTAAAAACTATAAGTTTAATTACTATGCACAATGGCAGGAAGTTGTTAATAATTTTATTACAAAAAATCGCAAAGATTAATTTTTGTATTTATTATTTTTTATTATTTTAAAAATTTGATTTTTTTGTATTTTTATTTTTTATTAAATGATGTATTATATCATCAAAAAAGATTTAAGAAATTTTAATAAATATGGAATTGTTCGATTTATTGGTTCTTCTACTGATAATTTATATTATGAAGTTGAAGATGCATATGATAAAGATATAATATCGTGGTATATGTATGAAGATTTATTACCATCATTATATGAAATTGATAAATTGTCGCCATCTGTGGAAAATCAATTAATTGGAAAAGAATTAATGGATATGATAAATTGATTTTTTTATTTTAATAATAAAAATAAACCAATGAAAATTAAAACACAACCAAATAATTGAATATTTGTTAATTTTTCATTTAAAATATAATAAGATGCTATTATAGTAATAATAGGTGCTAATGCTATAATAAGTGCAGGAATAGAAGGATTATAATATTTTAAAGTTTCTAAATATAAAATTTGACATATAAAAGAAGCTATAAAGAAAATTAAAATTAAAATCAAAATAAATTTTAAAGTTATATTTTTATAACCTTGAATAACTTTTGAATAATTATAAAATAATGTATAAATTATTGTTGAAATAAATAAAGTTGTTCCAGAAATTAACATTATAAATTCATATGGAATTATTGATAAATATAATTTTAAAATTATTGGAACTATACCAGAAACAATCGAAATAATAAATGGATATAATAACATCTATTATTTATTTAGGTTTATATTCTGGTAATATTGAAAGACGATTTCTTTTTGCTAATTCAATTGCAATTTTATTACAATAAGATGTTTTAGTATTTTTAATATCTTCAATACCTAAATCAGTTAATATTTTATTATGTTCATTTTTTTGAAGTGAAGTACAAACAATACCTGTTTTTTTACCATAAATAACACCAGGTGTTAATAATTTAAAAACATTAATTTTATTTTTTTTATTTTCAGGGTCTATTACTGGAACAACTAATCCCCAAGCATATTTTTCTTGTGTTAAATCTTCTGGAGGTTTAATAAGAATTCTATTTGAAATTAAATGTTCTTTTTGTTTTTTATTAAAAGAATGATGATTTTTTTCATCAGGATTATAAATTAATGGTTCAAATTCTTCATTAAAGATATTTATAAAACCAATATATTCTTCATTAATTGTTGTTGAAATACTAGGAACTTCTGATTGTTTAATTAATATTCCCTCTTTCACAAATATTTCTTTAATATAATCATCAATTTCATTAAGTCTCTTAAATTTAAAAATTTTATTAATTAAAATATTGAATGTATATTTATCCAATGATTTATATAAAGTAAAAACAGCATTATAATAATTATCATTTTTAATTCCTTTAATTTTTTTATATAAATTATTATCTAAATCTGTTTTATTTCTTCTTATTTCTATATTTTCCTTAATAATATTAATTTTTAATGGTTTATCTTCAATAATATCTATAATATGTATTCCATCTTCGTGAGGTAATAAAATTATATTATCAATAATAATATTAGGATAAATACTTATTTTAATTGAATGTAATAATATTTCAGGTTCAACATAATCAAATATTTCTTTAAGATATTCATATGATATAAATCTTTTATTATTATGAATAAAATCCAAAATTATTTTTTTAATTTTTGTTTGAATATTTATTGCCAAATGTTTATAAGTTTCCTCTCTAAATCCTATTTTATTTTCCTTTAAATCATCTAATTCAACTTTACATTTAGGTTCAAATTTTTCATCATCTCCTAAATCATAATCAATTTCTTTTCCTTGAGATGTAATTATTCTTATTGGACCTAATTTAAACATAGATTTAGGAAAATAATTTATATTTTTAAATAATGCACAATCTATTGAATTATTTCGAATAATTTCATCAATTATATAACTTTTATATAATTTTCTTGTAGCTATTCTATAAGCATTTACATCTAAACTTTCTTTTTTATAATTATTAATTGCACAATGAAGATAAACCGTAACATTTCTTTCTTCAATTGGTAATTTATTATGACTACAATTACGAATACCTCTTCCTATAATTTGATCAATTCTATTAAAATGAAACCAAGGGTCTAATATATGAATTTCTCTAATATTTAAGAAATTAAGACCTTCACTAGCTACTTGTGTCATTAAAACAACTTTCACTAATTCACCATTTGTATTTAAAGGATTTATAATTTTATTTCTTAATTTATCTATTGTTGTATTTCCCATATAAACAGGATTTTCACTGGATAATATACAATATTTAGGATATTTAATATTTGGATAATCGACAGGATTTGTAATAGCAGGTTCAGATAAGATATTATTAGTACCTTCTCTTGTAAATCCCATATGTTCAAGCATAATTGCAATTGGAATAATTCCACATTCAATCCATCTTGAATAAATAATAATAATACCTTTAGATTTTCTTATAATTTCTGCAATTTTTGCATATTTACCAGAATATAATCCAATATTTTCAGGTGCTAATGCATTTTTATATTTTGAAGCATATCTAACAATTAATTGTTCTTTATCACCTTCTTTAACAAAAAAATTATTAAATCCTTTAGAACCTGCATATTTATCAAATACTATATTAGTTGAATTTAATAATGAAAAATTACTATTAATAGCTTGATTATCATCATCAACTTTATCATCATCAATTAAAAGTTTATTATTATCATTATTCATAAATTCAATTTGTTTTTGACTTAATTTTGATATAACTAAATTATTTTCTAAATTATTTATCCAATTATTATCAATATTATCAATAGGTTCTCCATTTATTTTCAATGGTATTACTCTATCTAAAACTTCAATATCATTCATTTTTGGTAATATCTTTAAAGCAAAATTAAAAGGATTTTTACCTCTTA
>Ga0129333_10000986_pt1 | contig 25121 bp, 13 predicted proteins | sample CPB6_08_DNA_FD_94474 | JGI IMG/M metagenome (GOLD analysis project Ga0129333, IMG submission 94474) | Freshwater to marine salinity gradient microbial communities from Chesapeake Bay, USA - CPBay_Sum_0.6_0.8_DNA | ecosystem: Environmental > Aquatic > Marine > Coastal | place: USA: Chesapeake...
AAACTGAATTATGATTATCAATTATGGATTGATAGTGATATTGTTTTTGATTCCAATAAGTTTTGGCAACTCTGTGATCTTGCCTTAAATGAAGAGGGAGAAGAAAAAGAAGTCGTTGCTGGTTGGTATTGCACTGAAGATGGTCGCACTACATCAGTTGCACATTGGCTCGAAGAAGAAGAATTCCGTCAAAATGGCGGTGTAATGAATCATGAGACAATCGAAAGCATCAGCAAGCGTCGTAAGCCATTTACAGTTGATTACACTGGATTTGGTTGGGTTCTGATTAAGAATGGTGTATTTGAGAATCTAGAGTATCCTTGGTTTGCTCCTAAGATGCAAGTTTTTGAATCTGGTGCAGTTCAGGATATGTGTGGTGAAGATGTTTCATTCTGTCTTGATGCAAAAGAAGCAGGTTTTGAGATCTGGTGTGATCCTAGGATTCGAGTGGGTCATGAGAAAACTCGCGTGTTGTAGTGGAATATGATTAACATCCTTTATAAAGGAAGAAAAATCTACACAAATTTAACAGAAGAAGAATCTACTGAAGTTCTCTTTGAACTCGCAGAAAAGTCTTATAACGGTGAAATCGATCAAAATGAAATTGAATTGGAGGAAGTTTAATGGCTAAAATCAAAAGTCTGAGTGGTGCAGATCAAATTGAATCTAAACCCAAAAAATCTCGGCAGGGAGATGGGAAACATTCAAAATTTGCTGCAACGAGCAGGAACAATGCCCGAAAGCCTACGAGAGGTCAAGGCAAATAAATATTAGGAGTCTACGGACTCCTTTTTTTATGTCCAAAAAAGAATATATTCTCAACTGGATACATAAGATATCAGAAATAAGACCAGAATTAGGTGGATTTGCGGTGTGTCCTTATGCTAAATCTGCTTCTTATGAGATCATAGATACTGATGTGAAAGAAATAAGACCCGTTGATGGGTATGATGTGATAATTTTTGTTGTTGAGGATGATTTATGTTTGGAAGAAATTCAGAAATGGGTGGAATTTTATAATTTTAAATGCCCCTTGTGGAGGTTTTTTGAAGATTGTGGTTCTTATGATACTTACATCAATGGAATTCAAACCAATAATGGCAAATATAATCTGATTTTAGCTCAACCAATAGATAAATTACGCAAATTTAGAGAAAAATTAGCCAAAACCAGTTATTATTCATATTGGGACGACGAATATCTCAAAGAAATACTAGAAGATTATAAATTAATTGACTTGGGATAGCAACCCCATTAAAAGTTCTGATTTTACACAATCAGGAGGTCAAAATGACTAAAAAAGTCGATAAAAATAGAGATTTTATGCGTAAAATGTGGGGAACAGCATACTTAGCCAGTGAATATGGCTGGGACAAACAAATTCAGACACAAAAAATGCTTCGTGAAATCAATCATGACGATGCAACGCCAAAAAAACATGATTTTGCGATTCAAAATGAACTTCATGCTCATATTCGTAATGATGACGACTATGATGACTGGGATTACGGTACAGAACCTTTATTTGGTTGATAAATAAGATAGAATTAGTATGACATAAATGCCTCTAGAGCGAGTCAGTAAAGCATTTAAAGATATCAGCCTGTCATTACAGGTGAATCCATTGAATTATGACATAATTGACATCAAAAATGAAACTGCAATTGCTCGCTCTATTCGCAATTTAGTATTTACTTTACCTGGAGAAAGATTTTTCAATCAAACTTTAGGATCTAAAATTTCCCAGAGTCTTTTTGAAAATATTGATGATGTATCAGCATCAATACTACAAGATGAAATCACAAATACTATCGAAAATTATGAGCCAAGAGTTGATTTGATTGGCGTAGATGTTGAACCAAATTATGATGCATATGAATTTAATGTGACAGTAAGATATTATATCGTTGGAATTGATGCCCTTCCACAGCAGCTTACATTTGCACTACAGTCAGTACGATAATGGCATTAGTTAATTTCACAAGTTTAGATTTCGATCAGATAAGAACTTCAATTCGTGATTATTTGAGATCCAACTCAAATTTCACTGATTATGATTTTGAAGGATCTAACATGTCTGTTTTAATTGACATGTTGGCATACAACACATATATTGCATCATATAATGCAAATATGGTGAGTAATGAAGTTTTCATTGATAGTGCAACTCTTCGTGAAAATATTGTAGCATTAGCAAGAAATATTGGATATATACCCAAGTCAAGAAGAGCAGCAAAAGCAAATATAAGTTTTTTTGTTGAGGTTCCAAATCCTACAATTAAAGTTGTCACCTTAAAAAGTGGTGTTATTTGCAATACATTAAATTTTGGACGATCTGCATTTGTTTTTTCTGTTTTAGATGATATAACTGTTCCTGTAGTTAATGGAATTGCCAGTTTTGATGGTATTGACATTTATGAAGGATCTTATGTCAATACAAATTTTACAGTCAGTTCAATTAATAGTGAGTATAGCAATCAAAGATTTATTCTAGAGAATAGAGGAATAGACACAAGAACATTAAAAGTATCAGTTAGAGATACCCAATCTAGTAGCAACAAAAGAAAATTCATAAACTCCACAAGTATTCTTGATGTGACATCAGCATCAAAAGTATTTTTTGTCCAAGAGATAGAAGACGAAAGGTACGAACTAATATTTGGTGATGGAGTTTTTGGGGAAAAATTAGTAGAAAATAATTATGTTGAAGTTTCATATTTGATTTCAAATGGAACAGAAGGTAATGGATTTTCCTCATTTAACTTTGCAGGCATTTTGGTTAGTGGTAATGGATCACCAGTCAATGGAACAGTATCACTAATTACCACCAACTTGACATCTTCCGGTGGTTCTGCAATTGAATCGGTAAATTCAATTCGAAATTTTGCCCCAAGAGCTTATGCATCTCAAAATAGAGCAGTAACTGCTGCCGATTATGAAACTTTAATTCCAAAGATTTACCCGGAAGCAGAATCTGTTAGTGCATTTGGTGGAGAAGAATTAATTCCACCACAATATGGTAAAGTATTCATTACTATAAAACCATTCTTTGGTACATTTTTATCCAATTCAATAAAAGATAATATCAAATCTGAATTAAAAAAGTATGCAGTTGCTGGTATTGTTCCTGAAATTTTAGACCTCAAATACATTTATTTGGAATTGAGTTCTAATGTTTATTATGATACTAACTCATCATTAAGTAGTGATTCAATAAGAAATAAAATAATCAGTAATATAGAAAAATATGCTGCATCTGAAGAATTGAACAAATACGGAGCAAGATTTAAATATAGTAAATATCAAAAACTAATTGACGATAGTGATGTCTCAATAACATCAAACATTACAAGATTGCAAATGAGAAGAGATATTAAGGTCTCTTTGAATCAATTTGCACAGTATGAAATTTGTTTTAGGAATCAATTTCATGTCAAAAATACATCAGGATATAATATAAAATCTTCTGGATTTAAAGTAAGTGGAATTTCAAATACTGTATATTTTGGGGATACCCCAAATTCAGATGGGACAACTGGTTCTTTATTTTTATTCTATTTGAATTCTGATATAGATCCAGTAATTGTAAAAAAATCAATTGGGACTGTTGATTATATAAATGGAGAAATTATCATAAACACAATAAAAATAATTTCTTCGGATAAAGCTGATGGTGGCACACCAATTATTGAAATATCAGCTATTCCAGAATCAAATGATATTCTTGGAATACAAGATTTATATTTACAGATAGATACTAATAAATTAGAAGTAAATACTATACCAGATAATATTGAATCTGGCTCCGATACTTCTGGCTCAAATTATATAATTTCTTCCAGTTATTCAAACGGCAATTTAGTAAGAAAATAATAAATGGAAACCAACAAAATCAAAATTAGTTCAATTGTAGAAAGTCAACTTCCTATTTTTGTGAGGGAAGAATATCCTCTTGTCTCCGAACTTCTTACTGAATACTATAGATCATTAGAATCAAAAGGTTCACCATATGATATTTTACAAAATATTGATCAATATGTAAAAGTAAATAATTTAGCTAATTTAATAGAAACTACAACTACTACTTCGGACATAGCATTTGTTAGTGATAGTATTAATGTAGAAAATACCAATGGATTTCCCAAAACATATGGAATTATACAGATTGACGACGAAATAATACTGTATAAATCCAAGACCGAAACTACATTTAATGATTGCGTGAGAGGATTTAGTGGAATAGAAGAATATTCTGTTGGCAATTATGAAGATCTTGTTTTTTCTTCCACTGAAATACAAGAACATTTAAATGGTACTAAAGTATTAAACTTGAGTGCTCTATTTCTAAAAGAATTCTTCAATAAAGTCAAAAAGCAAATAGCATATGGCTTTGACAATCGAGAACTAAATTCTAATATCAATCAAAATTTATTTTTAAAGCAATCTAAAGACTTTTATACTTCAAAAGGAACTGATAGATCTTTTGAAATACTTTTTAGAGTTTTGTATGGAAAGGATGTTGAGGTCATTTTACCTAAAAAATATTTAATTGAGCCTTCGAATGCACAATATAGAGTAACAAAAAACTTTGTTGTTGAACCTATTCAAGGTAACATAGAAAATTTATTGAACAAAACCATATTTCAAGATCAATATGGAAATATACAAAAATCATTTGGTACCATAACAGATATACAAAAAATTGTAGATGGAGAGGAAGAATATTATACACTAATACTTGATTATGATTTTGATAAGGACACTATTGTATCTGGATCATTATTTGGAGATCTTAAAATACATCCAAAAACATTTAGTTTAAATGATCTACAAATTTCATCAGATAATATTATAGTAGATTCAACAATTGGATTTCCTGAATTTGGAGAATTGGAGATTAAAAATAAAAATTTATCTTTAGTTATAAATTATAATGGAAAAACTATAAATCAATTTTTAAACTGCAGTGGAATCAATCAATTTGTTCCATCAAACTCAAGCTTAGCATTAAATACATTTGCATATGGATATGATTCTGCTGCGAATTTAATAAAATTTAGAATTACTGGTGTTGTTGAAGACATACAATTACCAACAAATAGCAAATATTATGAAAAAGGAGATGTTGCAAAGTTACTCACTTTAGGATACAATAAAAATTATCTGGTAGATAACAATTGGATATTTAATACATCAGTTAAGTGCGAAGTGAAATCATTCACTTCTGATGGAGAGTTTAAATATACAATTGAAACATATGATGAAAATGGAGTATATGAAGGTGATAGTGTAGAAATAGAATATATTGATTCTTCCACTGGAACAAGAGAAGTTGCTACCATCAATGGTTCTAATGTAAAAATACCTACCGGTAGTATCCCAGGAAAGATATTCCAGATACAAACTAGTGGGTTTAATATTTCATCAATTTTTTATATTCGAAGAATTATTTCAAAATTTTCAAATAAATTTGTCTCTGATGTATTGAATGTATACAGAGATTTTAAATCAAATGTGGTATATGCAACATCATCATCATTACCTTCATATGGATTAAGTATTGGAGAAAATGTTGAAGATTTTAAAATTACATTAAATGGATCTTTTTCTGGAGAAACTTTAAAAATAGTAAATGATAACCAAGATCATGGATTTTTAACAGGAGATTCTGTACTATATTTGCCTGAAGATGAGTCTTCGCCCAACAATAGATTTGACATTCAATCCGGAATTTATTTTACAAAAAGAGAGAGTGAAACAGAGATAAAACTAGCAAGAAGTAGATCTGATATTAAATTTGGAAGATTTGTTTCTGTTGGATCAACAATAGTAACTAATGCTACAATAAGTTTAACAAAATTTGCGAAGAAAAATAATATACCCTCAAAAATTGATTCGCAAAAATTAGTTAAATTAATTAAATCTCCTGAAAATGATGAGAATAAATATGAAACTTTATCTGGTACAACTGGAATACTTATTAATGGAGTAGAAATATTAAATTATAAATCTGATGATTATATCTATCATGGCGCTATAAAATCTGTTGATGTGATTTCCCCAGGAAACAATTATGATGTAATTAATCCACCTATATTAGAAATTTTACCTGCATCATCTGGTCTTTCTAGTGCTCTTGGTTATTGTGGAGTCGAAGGATCACTACAAAAAATTGATGTTATTGATAGTGGATTTGACTACATTGAAACACCAATAATTACAATTACTGGTGGTGGTGGCCAAGGAGCTACAGCTTTGGCAGAAATGATAGATTATGAGCATTCTGTTGATTTTAACCCATCTTTATCAAATCCAAGATTTAATCTTGTTGGATTGGGAAGCACAAGTATATTAGGATTTTCAACTTATCATAAATTTAGAGATAATGAATCTGTTATTTACTTACCTGGGGAAAATCCTATAGTAAGTGGATTAACCACAGAAGCAAAATATTATGTTAAAGTTTTAGATGAATACAAAATAACACTGCATAAAACTCTCAGTGATTCATTAGTAAATATTAATGCAATTAATTTAACTTCATATGGAAGTGGAAATCATAGATTCAAATCTACAACCATAAAGAAAAAAGTAGGTTCTATTATAGTAACCAATCAGGGATCCGGATATAAAAGTAAAAAAATATCAGTAACTTCTTCTGGAATTAATACTTCTACAGATACTATAAAAGTATATGATAATCCATATAATAGTGGTGATGTAATTTATTATTATGGTGGAAATCAAAATATATCTGGATTGGATACTGGAAGATATATTGTAACTAAAACTAGTGAAGATTCATTTAAATTGTCCAATGTTGGTGTTGGGTCAACTTCTCAGGACTTTTTCTATAAAACAAAACAATATATTGACTTTAAGTCAAGTGGTTCTGGACATCATATATTTGATTATGAGCCAATATCTATCGATATTTCTGGACGAGTGGGAGTATCTACACTATCCCAAATCGATGTTGGCGCAATTGTTCGACCAATTTTTAGAGGAACAGTAGTTTCTACTTTCATTTATGATGGTGGTGTTGGATATGGTTCATCAGAAATTATAAATTACAACAAACAACCAGAATATAATTTAAATTCCGGATCTGGGGCATTAATAAATCCAATCGTTTCAAATGGAAAAATAATTAGTGTAGCTATTACTAAACCTGGAAGTGGTTACAATTCTCCACCAAATTTAGTTATTAAAGGTTTTGGCATTGGCGCATCATTAGTTCCTATTATACAAAATGGGCAAATAATTGATGTGAAAATAATAAGTGGTGGAGTTGGTTATGAACAAAAAAATACAATTATTGAAGTTTCTTCGGCTGGTAATGGATGTAAGTTAAATTTTAATCCACAAATTTGGACCGTAAATAAATTTGAAAGATTGAGGACAAATTCCAAACTATCTTCCAATGATAGTGTAGTTTTTGTTGGAAACGATAAAAACTATGGATTACAGTATACTCATTTATATTCTCCCAGGTCTTTAAGAAAGAAAGTATTTGCAAAAAATATAGAAGAAGGGAATCCAGTTTACAGAAATGATTACCAAAATGATTTCCAAACAAAAAAATATCACTCTCCCTTGCTTGGGTGGGCATATGACGGAAATCCAATATATGGTCCATATGGTTATGATTCTCCTACAAATAATACTGTAAGATTAATTACTAGTGGTTACTCAGATCCAGTAGACAATCAAACAAATAGACCAAGCAAAACTATATTTCCTGCTGGATATTTTGTTGAAGACTATAAATTTACTAACAGTGGCGATTTGGATGAGCATAATGGGAGATTTTGTGTAACTCCAGAGTTTCCAAATGGAACTTATGCATATTTTATGACTTTGGGATCTGTATTAGAAACTTCTGGATTTTTTATCGGAGATAGAAAACCAAGATTTCCATATATTATAGGAAATTCTTTTAAATCAAAACCAATAGATTTCAATTTTATTAAAATTAATCAAGATACATTTGATTTTTCAAATAACATTGTAAGGAACACAAGACCATACAATACTTTATCCAAAAAATCGATTTATGAACCTTTTACCAAAGTAAAAAATCTTGACTTACAAGATTCTAAGGTAGAAAATATTAATAGAGGATCTATAGATTCTATACAAATAGTATCTGGAGGAAAAAATTATAAAGTAAATGATAGAGTTGTTTTTAACAATGAAAATTCTGGTGGAGTTTCCGCATCTGCTAAGGTTGATTATGTAAAAGGTAAACCTATAACAGGAATTTCACAAACTACTACCAAAATACTTGATGTAGAATTTTATCCTTCGTTTGACACCAATAAAATTATTGGATTTTCAACATCTCCACATGGACTTTCCAACAAAGATTTTGTCTTTGTCAATTCTCTATCAAACTATGATACAATTCTAGAAAGCTCATTCAATGTGGAGGTAAGACCAAGTAATTTTGTTCTTACTTTAGATATTGGTGACGCATCTGTTACCGGATTAACAACATATTTTTATATTTCTGGATTACTTGAATATCCATCTATCAGAGAGAATGATATTTTATCAATAAATTCAGAAAAAATAAAAGTTCTTAATATTGATAAAGATTCTTCCCGTATTAGAGTTGTAAGAGAGCAAGGCTCTACGGTATCGACAGCTCATTCGGCATCTACTTTGTTGTATGAAAATCCAAGGAAATTTTTTATTAATCTACAAGATAGAGCAAAAAATCAAAATTATAAATTAAACCGTGAATTATATTTTAATCCTAGGGAATCTCTAGGAATTGGGACACATATTGGATTTGGTCACACTATTACATTTTCAAATCCTGGCGTTGGAATAACCTCAATAATTATTCCACAAAAATCTATACTTATAAAAAATCATGGATTAAATACTGGAGATCAATTAAAATATCGATCAAATAGTGGAATAGGAATTTCAGTATCTAAAGATGGTATATCAAATTTTACTTTAACTGATGGAAGTGATTTATATGTCGCAAAAATATCTAATGATCTCATTGGTATATCCACCATAAAAGTTGGTTTGGGGACAACTGGGTCTTTTGTTGGAATATCACAAACTGGATCTACATTATTTTTAACCAGCATCGGAACAGGCAATTATCATAGTTTTCAGACCAAGTTTGATAGTCTATCAAAAGCAAATATAATAAAAAATACAGTAACAGTATCTACCGCATCAACGCATTCACTAATAGTGGGTGATAATATTAATTTAAATGTATTATCCGGATTAACTACAACTATAGTTGTAAAATATAATGATTACAATCGCAGATTAATAGTAAATCCAAGATATTTTTCTTCTGTTGACATTCAAAATAATTTAATAACAATAAAAAATCATAAGTATGATACAGGACAAAAATTAATTCACACATCTTCTTCATCGGCAAATGGGTTAGAAGACCATGGAATTTATTATGCAATAGCTTATGACAGCGATAGAATTAAACTTGCGAATTCTTACTACAATGCAATAAATCAATATTCTATTGATATTAAAACTTCTTCTTTTGGTACTTTATCCGAGGTAAATCCTAAGATAAGCATAGTAAAAAATCAAAAAGTTGTTATAGATTTATCAGACTCTTCATTATCACAACCTTTTGGTATTGGAAAAACTGCTGCATTTGATTTTGAGTTATATACTGACCCAAATTTTTCCAGCAAATATTTTCCAATTGGCATAAATGGACTTTCTAAGATACTAAAATTTGGTGTTATTGGCGTATCTCCTTTTGCTAGAGTTGAGTTTACTGTCGATAAAGATTTTCCAAACTCAATTTGGTATAGTCTAAAACCAAGAACAAATTTAGACTTAATTGATCTAAAAAATGAATATGCAATCGATCAAGAAGTAATTGAAAATAATAAAATATCTTTTATCGAAAGTGTTTTGAGTGGAGAAAAATCAATTGTTGGTTTTGGGTCGAATACTTTTAGTTTTAATAATGAATTTAATTATGAGTCAAATGTATACACTCAAAATGATGCATCTTTTAGTTATTATACAAATTCAACAAATGAACTTGGTGAGATACAAAGTTTAAAAATAACCTCTAATGGAATGAGATATGAAAGATTGCCATCAATATCTACTGTTTCATCTCTTACTGGTAGTGGAGCAATATTGATACCAAAAAGTGAAACAATAGGAAGAATAAATTCTATGAATATTATTGATATTGGATATAATTTTTTCATTGATAATACTATAAAACCAACTATCAAATATGCTGCAGTATTAAGAGTAGCTCCACTCTCAAGGCTAGAATCTATTGAGGTCATTTCTCCAGGATTAAACTATAACACTGATCCAGATTTAGTAGTTATAGATGGATTTACCAATAAAATTGTTGGCGATATAATTTTAAACTATGATACATCGACAGCTAAAGTCAACATAATAAAAAATACAACAGGCTTATATGATGTCACTCCAAAGATTATAGCAGTAAATAATTCGAATAGTCTTGGCATAAGTTCTATTCAATATGAATCGTCAAATAAAGTTGCAAGAGCATATTTAAAAAAGCAATTTAGCAATCCCAATGATTTTCCATTCAGTGTAGGTGAAAATGTATTAATTGAAAATGTCTCTGTAGTAGAAAAAAATAGAAAAGGATACAATTCTAAGAACTATGATTATTCTTTATTTCCTGTTGTTGGAGTAAACACCAGTTTAGGTGGCTCTAATGCATATGTCGAGTATTCTTTGGAAGGAAAATTATTTGATAATACTCCAGGAACCTTTGATTCTATAAATTCTTCTGGTCAGATCACCCCAGAAAGATTTTTACCAACTTTTAAAATTACTTTGTCAAAAAATTCTTTTATTGTGGGAGAAAAAGTAAGTATCGGACCAGAAAGTGTAGGAAAAGTATCAAAATTTGATGGAAAAAATGAATTTTTAACTATAGAGACAAAAGATTCATTTTTTGTTGATTCTTTAATAGTTGGTAATACTTCAAAATCGCAAGCTTATATTAAAGAAGTTTTCGAAAGTGAAGATTTTTGTAAGATTGGCCCATCAGCCATTGTTAAGAATGGATGGAATAAAGAAACTGGATTTTTAAACAACAATTTACAAAGAATTCAAGATAGCGATTATTATCAGCAATTTTCGTATTCACTCAAATCTGAGATTCCAATTCAAGAATGGAATGATGTGGTAAGTAATTTAAATCATACATTAGGATTTAAAAAATTTAGTGATTTGGTTATAAATTCTTCTCCGGAAGTTTCTGGAATCCAGACATCACAAGATAATGGATTTTTCTCTGCAAAATGCGACTTAAATAGTACGGTAGATGTTGATTGCATACAAGATTATGATTTAGTCCTTGAAAATAGTTTTTATTCAGATAATACACTAACTTCCGATGAAATTATATTCAATTCTATAATTTTACAAGATTATTCAGAATCAATCGGAAATAGAGTTTTGGCTGTAGACGATATCAGTAATGAGTTTAATACCTCAGTATCAAATACCTTTGTAACTTCATTTAATATTTAAAGTCAATTATGGCAACCAGTAAGGTAAGAGCAAAAAAATTTTTTATTGCAGTTAAAGATGATAGATTTGAAGATAGACTACAATCTTCCATTTTATCAGTATTAAATGATAATAATGAATTATATTTAAATCAGTACGGCAAAATGTTTACTGAGGATGAACTGGGTAGTTTTGATATTGTAAAACTTGGCCGACAGGCAGTTCTGGAATTTTATCCTTTGGATGGAAGAACAACAGAATATAATTATAGTTTCATTTCATATGATACAAAACAAAATATTTTTGATTTTGGAAATTATAGTTTTGGTAATACTGTAAGTGTTAGAACTGATAACATTAACATATCTGCTGGATCAGCTTCTACAGTTTATACCATACCAAGTGATTTCACTTCAGCAAAAATTTTATTAGAAATTTCTTCTAGTTCAGGCTCACACTATGAGTATAATGAAATAAATTTGATTTCAGATGGATCCAATATTTCTTTTACACAATTTGGGCGAATTACTTCATCCAAAGATACATTTAGAAATGAAGTAGGAATTGGTACTTATGATGTTGTAAGTAATGGATCTGGAAAAGATATAATATTTTATTCTGATGTTAACGACATATTAACCTGCAATGCCGTTGGTGTTTCTATAGCAAATACTAATTTTACCGCAACAAGTTCAAGAGGATTGAGATATGCTGATGTAAGATCAAAAAATGTTCAAATATCATCTTCACCAACTCCAACTCCCAACATAATAACAACATATTCATCCAACTATAATATGGGGTATTTTATCGTTCAAGTGACCGATAATACCAATAACGAAATTCAATTATCAGAATTGATGGTCCTTAATAATAAAAATGAAACAACAATAATTGAATATGGAAATGTATACTCAAATGGTCCTCTAGGAACATTTGATTCAAATTTAACTTCATCGACTGAACTTTTATTTACACCAAATGCAAATATTGATGTATCGATTACTCTTTTACATCATACAGTTTCATATGCGGAGTTTTCTTCTTTCCCACTATCAATTAATTTTAAGAATGCAGAATTAACCACAGGAATTAGCAAATTTGATTCTTCTAGACTTAAAAAAGATTTTAATTTAAATTATAAAAATATTCCGATATTTGAAAGTAGGTTTAATGGATCTTCACAATATACGAGCACAAATCCATCTGGCGTTGATTTGATCAGGGATTTCATTTATATACCAAATCATTTTTTTGTAAGCGGAGAAAAAGTTAAATATGCTGCAGATTCTTTAAGTTTTATAAAAATATTAAATACGCAAACTACATCGATTGCTGGAGTCGGAACTAATATAATAAATGTGGTTTCCACTATTGGTGTTAAAGTAGATGATTATTTTGGTGACACATTTATAAAAATAACAAATATTAACTCAAACTCTGTATCATTAGCAAGTACAATTCCAACACAAATAAATTCTGGAGTTGCGGTTACTTTTTATGGTCTGTTTGAATCAGAAATATCTTCAAATACTTTTAGTCCAATTGGAATAGCACAAACTTATATTTCAGGAGTTGGCGTTACAAATAAACTCAGTGGAGATCTTTACATTTATAAGTATGATAAAAAATTTATAGGACTTTGTACTTCACCTATCGATGCTTTATCAAATCCACCAAATTTAATAGACTTAAATTCTGTTGGAATTGGAATAAATCATTCAATTATTGCGACGGATCAAAACAGTAAATGTATTATCACTGTAGATAATGTTATGCAATCTCCAGTGGTATCTACTGCAGTAACTGCAGTTCTTAAAAATAGTATAGATTTAGTTGATAGTACTTTATATTTTTCTGGAATAAGTTCATTTTTTAGTGGAGATTTAATAAAAATTGATGATGAAATTATGAAAATTTCGTCAGTGGGAGTAGGAAGCACAACTTTTGTAGAAGTGCAAAGACCTTTATTAGGTACAATTTTAGATTCCCATCCACAGGATTCTTTAATAACAAAATTAAGAGGAAATTATAATATCGTTAGAAGTAAAATTTATTTTTCTGATGCTCCTTATGGACCAATTTATGATAAAATTGAAGGTGATATAAACATAAGATCAACATTTCAAGGAAGAGTTTTCTTAAGATCTGGAATTCCAGACTCAAATGTAAGTACTTATGAAAAAAATTATATATTTGATGATTTAAGTTCACAATTTGATGCTGCAGAGAAAAGTTTCATTTTAAAATCTGATGGTCAAAATATTACTGGATTTTCAACTTCAAATTCTATAATATTAGTTAATAATATATTGCAAAGTCCGGAAAATGATTATACTTTATCAGAACCTTCATCGAATACTCAACTTAATTTTACTGGCACTGCAACATCAGCACTTTATGACCCAAATAATGCAAGTGTTCCGAGAGGTGGGATAATAGTATCAGTAGGTTCTAGTGGTGGATTTGGATATCAACCTTTAGTGTCCGCAGGAGGAACGGCAGTAGTTTCTATAGCAGGTACAATTCAATCAATTAGCATAGGAAATAGTGGTTCTGGTTATAGATATAGTTCACAACCTATTGTCAGAGTTGGGGTTCAAACTTTAAGTACTGGAACTCCAAACATACAATACATTGGTATTGCTTCAGTTGTTGGTGGTAATGTTGTTAGTGTTGCTATAACAAATCCTGGAGTAGGATATACACGATCAAATCCACCTCAAGTTATTTTTGATGAACCACTATCATACTCAAATCTTGATCTTATATACTCATCACTTAACGGTGAAACCGGTTCTCAAGCAAAAATTGATATCGTAGTTGGTCAAGGATCGAGTGTGATTGATTTCACAATTAGTAATTATGGTTACTCATATAAACAAGGTGATGTACTTACTATTGAGACTGGAGGATTAAGTGGGATTCCAACTGATACTACCAAATCTTTTAAACCATTTTCAGTTATAGTAGAAAGAACTTATACTGATAATTTTAGTGGTTGGTCGATAGGAGATCTCCAAAAACTGGATGATATTGATTCCTTATTCGATGATTTCAGAAAAACATTCCCAATATTAGATAATGGAAACAGATTTGCAATAATTACAAAAGATGGGTCAGATATAGATTTAGAATCTGTTCTACTTATTTTTATAAATGATGTTTTACAAGAACCAAATGTTGCATATACTTTTAATGGTGGAAGTTTGATAACATTTACTGAGGCACCAAAAAGTGGAGATAAGTGTAGAATATTATTCTACAAAGGAACTCCAAATATTGATGTCGTTAATGTAGATATATTAGAAACAATCAAAGTTGGAGACACTTTAACAATTGTTGGTGATGAATATCAATTAAAGGAAAATGCAAGATTAGTCACTGATATCATTCTTCCAGATACTACCGAAACAAATCCTTATAATTCTATAGGAATTACATCAGACTTGGCATTTTTGAGGCCAGTAAAATGGTGCAAACAAAGAAATGACACCGTAATTGGTGGGCTGGAGATTAACAAAAATAGAATAAGATATGAACCCAACTTTTTCCCTTCAAGTAATTTAATTCAATCGGTCAGTGTTGGATCTACTCAAATTTTTGTAGATTCAGTCAAAACAGTATTTGACCCTAAAAATGAAAATATAAACCAAGAAATTATTAATAAAATTGAAATAATAGACAACTCTTCAGTTTTTGCTGCAATAGCGACAGCTACAGTTTCCATTGGAGGAACTATACAGTCTATTAATATAAATGACAAAGGATCTGGATATAAAACAAATCCAACTGTTTCTATCCAAAATCCTATAGGAATTGGATCAACAGGAAGAGCATCCCTAAATGCTTCTATCATATCTGGTATGGTTACTTCTATTAATATTTCTTCTCCAGGATATGGATATACATTCACCAATCCACCAATAATTCTCATAGAACCGCCAAAATTAACTAGAGAATACATCAATAATGTTTCTTATTTTGGAGACTTTGGAATAATTAGTGGAATTAATAAAGCTAGTGTTGGGTCTGCTGCAACTGCTTTAATTTTTGACTTGTATATTCCACAAGATTCTTATCTAAGAGATTTATCAATTACTGACCCAATAATAGAAGAAAGTGGAATAAAAACAGGATATTACTTTAAAGTGTCAAACTCAAATGTTGGCAATGGTGTTACTTCATTGAGAAACGATGGATCTATAATTGGAATAGGTACAACTGGATTGGATAACATATATCAAGTTATTTCAGTGTCTATAGGATCAACTAATGTTTATGGTGTTGGTAATGCTACTGTGGCTAAAGTAACTGTTAGTGTTTCTGGTTACAATGGACTATCGGGAATTGGACATAGTTCGTATTATGGTGATTATAGTTGGGGTCTTATTAATGTGGAAAAAGTTATAAATTCATTCTCTGTTAATAGTAATTATGGTGTAGTTGGATTGAATAGTACACCTACAGTAAGGAGGTATAATCAATTGAGAATTGAAAATTATAATGATCTATAAAGTCTAATAAATATAAAAAAAACTATAAATCAATGTCTGCGATTATAACAGATCAATTTAGAATATTAAGTTCTGAGAATTTTTTATCGTCTATTGGATCAACTTTTAATCATTATTATTCCTTTGTTGGATTGACAAATTCAACTGATTATAAGACGGACTGGGAAACTTCTCCGCTTGATCCTATAGATTCTTTTGATAATTACAATGATATTTGGGATACCATAATTGCATTAAAAAAAATAACTTCGGATGATGTCAGACAAGTTATAAGAAAAATAACCTGGCAATCTGGAAACACTTATGACATGTATAGGCATGACATAAGTAGAAATAACTTGTCCAAACCATCAAATAAGACAAGTTTATATGAGTCTAACTTTTATGTTATGAATAGTGATTACAAAGTTTATATTTGCCTTCATAATGGAACAGACCCAGAAAACCCAAATGGACGACCATCTCTTGATGAGCCTACTTTTACTGATCTAGAACCAAAATCTGCTGGTGTAAGTGGGGATGGATACATTTGGAAATATTTGTATACAATAAAACCTAGTGATATCATAAAATTTGAATCTCTCAACTATATGCCAACTCCAAAAGATTGGCTAACAAATTCTGAAAATTCACCAGTAAGAAATCACGCTGATCCTACAGTTAGTGGCCAAATTAAAATAATTACTATTACAAGTAGAGGAAGTGGTTTATCAAATTCTTTAATAACTTATAGCAATGTGCCAATTATAGGAGATGGATTTGGCGCTAAAGCTACAATTGTCATTGGAAATGATGGGACTGTAGAATCCATTAATGTTACAAATGGTGGACAAAACTATACTTATGGAATTGTAGATCTGCGTAGTGCGGGAATATCTGGATTGGTTTTACCCACATTTGATGTAATTATTCCTCCACCAGGTGGACATGGAAAAAATGTATATACTGAACTTGGCGCAAAAAATGTCTTAATTTACTCTAGAATAGAAAATGACAATCTAAATCCAGACTTTATAACCGGCAATAAAGTAGCAAGAGTAGGAATAATTAAGAACCCAGACTCATTTGACTCATCCACTACTTTAACTGCAGCAAAAGCAAGTAATGCATATGCAGTTAAACTAACTGGAAACTTTAGTTCTGCATTATTCCCAGCAAATTCTACAATTACACAAACAATACCAGGAATAGGAACTGCAGTTGGTAGAGTAGTTTCATATGATAATAAAACTGGAGTTTTAAAATATTGGCAAGATAGGAGTAATGTTGGATTCCAAACTGGAACTAGTTCTTTAACTTTTTCTCCACAGTTTGGATATAATTTAGTGAGATTTTCTTCATCTGGAGGAATCATTAATGGTAGCATAAATAATTTATCGGTGGATACTAGTTTTACAGGATTTAGTACAACTATTAATATGATGACATATAATCTTGGTCAATACTTCACTAATGGAATATCAAATCCAGAAGTTAAAAGGTATTCAGGAGAAATGATTTATATTGATAATAGACCATCAATTACTAGGTCATTAAATCAAAAAGAAGATATTAAAGTCATTTTGCAATTCTAATTAAAAATCATGCCCCAAGAAACTAATCTCAATGTATCACCTTACTTTGACGATTTTGATCCTGGTAAAGGATATTATAAAGTTCTTTTTAAGCCTGGATACCCAGTTCAAGCTAGGGAGCTTACTACTTTACAGTCAATACTACAAAATCAAATTGAACAATTTGGCAATCATATCTTTAAAGAAGGATCTGTAGTTATACCTGGTAATATCGTTTATAAAAACGACTTAAATAGTGTTATTGTTGAGGATAGTTATCAAGGAGTTCCTTCTCATTTTTATCTTGATAGTTTATTGGGTGCTAGAATAAGAGGTCAAAGAAGCGGTGTAACTGCGACGATTGAAAATTATATTAGATCTGGAAATGGTGTCGATAGAACGACTATATTTGTAAAATATTTGGCATCCGATTTGGAAACCAATTCAAAAGGAACCTTTGCAAATGGAGAAAATTTATTATTAGATCAGGATGTTGAGGTATTAGATCCAAATACAATAGATGACGAAAATCCCACAGAAATTTTAATTCAAAATGGAGAAGGATTTGCTACCGTTATTTCTCAAAATGGAACTTCTTTAGGATCTGCTGTTTATCTAGAAGAAGGAATTTACTTTATTAGAGGTTACTTCGTAAATGTACCCACCAGTATTTTATACCTAGATCCATATTCAAATATTCCCAGTGCCAAAGTAGGTCTCAGAATATTTGAAGATATCAAAACGGCAGTTGATGATGATACTTTATATGATGCCGCTCAAGGATTTTCAAATTATTCAGCACCTGGTGCTGATAGATTTTCAATTTTTGCTAAATTAGATCAAATACCACTAGATTCTAATAATACCGAAAATTTTATCCAATTATTAGAAATTAATGCTGGCCAACTTATTAGTCAGGCAAGTAATTCTCAATATAGTACATTAGCAGAAGAATTTGCAAGAAGAACATTTAATGAATCTGGAAATTATTATGTAAATCCACCAATCGTTAGAGTTAATGAAAGTTTAAATAATTTTAAGGGAAATAATGGATTATTTGATGAAAATCAATTAACTTATGATGATAATATTCCAGATGAAAGTATTGGTACATATATCATATCTCCACTTAAAGCATATGTAAGTGGATTTGAAATCGAAACCATTAGTCCTATATTTTTGATTTTCAAAAGCCAAGAGATACAAAGACTTTAACAAATCAAAGTATAAATTATTTTACTGGCCCAACATTAACTTTAAATCGAGTATATGGTTCCCCTCTTGTTAGTATTGCTACGACTTATTATGTAAGTCTTAGGGATAGTAGAGTAGGAGCATCTCCAACTTCTGCTGCTGGAAATGAAATTGGATTAGCTAGAGTTTATGATTTTGCCTTAGAATCTGGTTCATATACAACATCAAATCCAAATGAAAATCAGTGGGACATTTCTCTTTATGATATTCAGACATACACAACATTAACATTAAATGAGCCAATAACACTAAAAACTCCAACTCACATTAAAGGTAAACAAAGCGGAGCAGTTGGATATTTGAGACATGATGTTTCTTCTGGAATTGCAGTCACAGTCTACACAACAAATGGAACTTTTTCTCTCGGTGAAAAACTTATTTTTGATGGGATAGAAAATACAAGAGTAACTAGGTCAGTAAAATCGTATGGAATAAATGATGTAAAGTCTGTGTATGGTATTGTCGGGAGTGCCTACACTTTTACAGCAGATACATTACAAACTCCATCAATTTCAATAGGTCAGGTAAGAGTATCGAATGGATCCTCTGGTATTAGCACAGTTACGACATCAAATACTTTCTTTTCAGGTGTTGTCGATGTTGGCAACTTAGTATCATTCTCAAATCCAGGATTTTCTACAAATACTTTTGCTAGAGTTCTGTCAGTATCAGATAGATCGTTGACCATCAGTGGTGTAACTACTGTTAGGGGAGTATGTGATGGATCTCTCCCATTATCTGATATAACACCATCAGACTTTAGAATAGTTTCCACATCTCTACAAATATCTGAAGACAACTCTCTATATACTGTTTTACCAAAATCATACATTTCAAGTGTAGATTTAACCAATTCGCACTTAACAATCAGAAAACAGTTTAATGTAACAATAACATCAAACTCTACCGGAGTAATAAATGCAGCCGCTAACGAAACATTCTTACCATTTGACGAAGAAAGATATGTATTAGTAAGAGAAGATGGCCAAACAGAACCTTTGAGTGCTGATAAATTTACATTCACAAATGGATCAAATTCTCTGACCATAAATGGACTTTCTGGAAGTGGAAGCGCACGATTAATTGCAACTCTCAGAAAAACCAATATCAAATCAAAAATTAAAAATAGGAATAGAATAAAAACAATTATTATTGACAAATCCAAGTATTCATCTTCAGGTATTGGATCAACAACAATAAACGATGGACTTAGGTATGGAAATTATCCATATGGAACTAGAGTACAAGATGAAGAAATTTGCTTACTTGAACCAGATGTGTCTACAATATATGGAGTATATGAATCTAATAATACCTTAACTCCAGACACTCCATCTTTAATATTAAACAATTTAACAGGACCTACTGGCAAAACCGCAGACCTTTTACTTGGAGAAGAGTTTATTGGAGAAAGAAGCAAATCTATAGGAATTTATGCAGAAAAAATTAATGATCTAAAGGTGGGATTTAGTTATCTGAATTCAAGTTCTTTTATTGAAGGTGAAAAAATAACATTTAAAGAATCTGGCATTACTGCTATTATTGTGTCTTCTGATATTGGAGATAATGATATTAGTTCCTCGTTCTTTATTGATTCAAATCAAAAAGAAACAATTTATGATTACTCTAAGTTAATAAGAAGAAAAAATACAAAGGAACCAACAAGAAAATTAAAAGTAATTTTTGAATCTGCAAGTTTTTCTGCATCTGATACTGGAGATATAACAACAGTAAATTCATATGAACAATTTGATTATGGTTACATGAATAATGTTTATGATACTTTAAGAAACTCAGATATTATCGATATCAGACCTAGAGTTTCCCCTATTACGCCAACAGAAAATTCAAGATCACCTTTTGAATTCTTGGCTAGGAATTTTACTGAATCTGGAAATTCTGCATCTAACATTTTAGCTTCAGATGAGTCTATTCTTTTATCATATTCTTTCTATCTACCAAGAATTGATAAAATTATTCTCAATAAAAATGGTTCTCTACAGGTAAAAAATGGAATTTCCGCAGAAGAGCCCCAGCAACCTCTTGTTAATGAAGATGTTTTAGAGGTTGCTAATGTTTATCTTCCACCTTATCTGACCAATATTAATGAAATTGATATTGATCTGAAAGAACATAAAAGATATACGATGTCAGACATCACAAAACTTGAGGATAGGATTGAAAACTTAGAGTATTATACTTCACTTTCTTTACTTGAATTAAATACATCTACATTATCAGTAATTGACGAAAACGGAATAAACAGATTCAAATCTGGATTTTTTGTAGACAATTTTACTTCAAAAGATACTCAAGATAGACTAGCAGTATATAAAAATTCTATAGATCTTACTAATATAGAATTGAGACCAAATCATTATACAACATCAATAGATTTGCTATTAGGCACAAATTCTTCAGTTGGAATAGGTACATCAGTAAATCCACTACAAGATGCCAAGACAGATACGAATTTAATTGGAACTGGAGTGAGAAGAACTGGCCAATTAGTAACATTAAATTATGAACAGGTCCCCGAAATAGTACAACCATATGCATCAAGAGCAGTTAATGTAAATCCATATGTTGAAGATTTTTATACTGGTACTATTTTGCTATTCCCATCTTCTGATGTTTGGGTAGATCAGGTTAGAATTGCATCGAATACAATTTTTATTGATAGAGAAGCAACTGAACTCGAAAGACTTTTAGAATATGACCCACAGAAGGGATTTGTGGGTGGCGAATGGAATGCAGCTGAAAAAATTTGGACTATACCCGAAAAGAAAACCTCTTTTGGTGATAGAGTACTTGATACAAAGGTAATACCTTACATGAGGTCTAGGAATGTAGAATTTACTGCAAATAGATTAAGACCATTAACAAGAGTATATCCATTTTTTAATGGCGTTAATTTTAGTAACTTTATTATACCTAAATTAATTGAAATTACAATGACAAGTGGAGTTTTTCAGGTTGGCGAAACTGTCATAGGTAGTTTTGATGTCTTTAATAGTTTATCTCCAAGAATAACTTTTAGGGTAGCTAAACAAAATCATAAATATGGAGATTATATTAATCCTAAGGATATTTACACAGCAAATCCATATAATCCAAATATAAATATCCCAGAATTTTATAGTTCTACTTCATCTATTCTTAATGTAGATACTTATAGTTTATCCAATCAACCACAAGGGCAATTTAATGGATATATTTCTATTGGAATGAAGTTGAGGGGCCAAACAAGTCGAGCAGAAGCAGTCATTACTAATATTAGATTAATATCAGATAAAACTGGAACTGTTTTGGGGTCATTCTTTATTCCAAATCCAAATATAAATGTCAATGCTAAATTTGAGTGTGGATCTAAGGTATTCAGATTAACTAGTAGTGAATCAAATTCTTTGGTATATGGAACATATTCTACTAGTGCAGAAGAAAAATATGTCTCTGAAGGTAAGATTAATACAGTTCAAGAAAATGTAATTGTATCAAGACCCATTAGAATAGAAGCACCACAAGATCCGCCTGTAATAGGATGCCCAGGAACTCCCCCACCTCCTCCGCCTACTGCAACACCTGTAGGACCTTCAATACCAACACCTGTAGGACCTTCAATACCAACACCTGTAGGACCTTCAATACCAACACCTGTAGGACCTACAATACCAACACCCCCAATTATTGTTTATTATAACTACAATACGCCACAATTATATCAAAGCGGTGCCGATAGATTGAAAGAGCTGGCAATAGCTGCAGGTATTCCTCAAAATTTAATTAATACGATCAGTACATCCATGTCAGCAGCACAAGAAAGAAGGATTGTTAATGCAATCAATTCTTCTTCATATGCGCAGGTTAATAATATTTCAGTATCGACAGGCAATACACGAGGTGGAATTAAAACTGAAGTTGGAACCGGACAAAATGTTTCTTTACCAGGACAACAAACAGGACAGGGAGCAACCGGGGCACAAATTAATGAACCACCTGGTCCTTCCAATATGAATGGCGGAATGGGCAGCGGCGGCGGTGGCGGCGGCGGTATGGGCGGCGGCGGCGGTGGCGGTATGGGCATGAGTGATATCAATCTTAAGACTAATATTCAAAAGATTAACAATGCTCTAAATAGGTTATGCAATTTATAAGTGAATAATGGGGTTCTACCTAGATAAAATTTCAAAATTAAATGGAATGTACTATGAATGGAATGAAAAAATGACAGAAATTAGTGGAGTATCTGGAAATTCTTATGGAGTTATTGCCCAAGAAGTCCAAAAAGAATTTCCAGAGATGGTCCAAAGACAAGAAAATGGTTATTTGGCAGTTGATTATATTCAATTGATTCCTGTTATAATAGAGTCTGTAAAAGAATTAAATACAGAAATTAAACATTTAAAAAATATTATTGAAAATTTGAGTCAATAAATTTTAATGCGATGAAAAAAGAATCTAATTCAAATAATTCAAGATCAGTGCATAAAGATTCACTGCTTTTTTCCGAAAAAGTTTTTGTAAAGAGATCCAAAATTCACCGATGGGGAGTATTTGCAAAAGAGAAAATCGAAAAGTATGAAATTATTGAAGAATTTCCATATTTTTTTATCCCCTCTGATGAGATGAATTTAACAAAATCTATTATACAATACAGTTATGATTTTAATGGTGGATATGTAATAGGAATGGGATATTGTGGTTTATATAATCACAGTTTAAATTCAAATTTAGATTATCAAATTGATGGGGCGAATGAAATAATGATTCATTACGCAACTAGAGATATTGATATCGGAGAAGAGTTAACTCTGAATTATGGAGAAGAAAATACTAAAAATTTTAATCTACTGATAACTAATCAAAATAAATAGAAATAATAAAAAAGTAAAAAAATGAATATTATAGATCCATTGGCACAATCTTTTTATATTGAAAATATAAGAGGTGCTTTTATTACTTCTGTTGATTTATACTTTTTGTCTAAAGATGACAACTTGCCAGTAACTATTCAACTTAGGCCAATGGAACTTGGCGTACCAACCCAGAAAGTATATCCATTTAGTGAGGTCATATTAGATCCTAAAGATATTCAGGCATTCTCGGACGCTTCTGTTCCAACTAGAGTAACTTTTCCTTCTCCAGTTTATTTAAAGGGCCAAACATTTCATGCTCTCGTTATAATTTCACAATCTCAAAATTATAATGTTTGGGTCTCTAGATTAGGCGAAATTGATGTCTCGACAATATCTCGACAAGAATCGTCACAACTTGTAGTTACTAAGCAACCTGTATCCGGTGGACTTTTTAAGTCTCAAAATGCTTCAACTTGGAATGAAAGTCCATTTGAAGATTTAAAATTTACCTTATATAGAGCAAATTTCACTCAAAGTCAAGGAAATTTTTCATTTTATAATCCAGACTCAAGTTTAGGAAATAAGCAAGTCGCAACCTTAGTCAAAGATTCTTTAGAATTTTCTTCAAAAAAAATAAGAGTTGGTTTAGGAACAACAGTTCAAGACTCAAATCTGACTTTTGGAAATACAATTTTACAGAAATCAACTAATGCAACAGGAAATTATGTTGCAGCTGCTGGAATTGCAAAAGGAAATTTAACTTTGGTTAACGCTGGTGTTGGATATACTCCAACATCAGGATCTTTTACTTATAATGGAGTTTCTTTGAGTAATATTACAGGAAATGGCAAAAATGCCACTGCAAATATTACAATTTCTAATGGTGTTGCTATTTCAGCAACAATATCCAATGGTGGAACAGGGTATGTTGTTGGAGATGTTTTGACTGCATCACAAATTGGGACGAATTCTCTTGGTAGGAACTTACGAATATCTATATCAGAACTAAGTGGAGTAAATGAGTTGGTGATTGATAATGTACAAGGAGATTTTGAAGCTGGGACTGCAAAAGTAATTCAGTACATTAATAATTCAGGTATAACCACAGATTTAAATTCTTCAGTTGGTGGTAATGTTCTTATACCGGCAGATGGAATTCAAGTAGAAACAGACGGTTTACACATCAAAGTAAATCACAAAAATCATGGAATGCACGCAGGAGAAAATATTGTAATAATATCAAATGTTATTAGTGACATAAAACCTATTAAGTTAACAGCTAATTTAAGCAGTTTACAAGTCGGACTAAATCAAAACATATTAGTTGATAGTACAACTAATTTTTCTACTTTTGAAAATGTTGGTGTTAGTAATACAAATCCAGGGTATGTTTTAATTGGAGATGAAATTATTTCTTA
>Ga0129333_10000987_pt1 | contig 25120 bp, 4 predicted proteins | sample CPB6_08_DNA_FD_94474 | JGI IMG/M metagenome (GOLD analysis project Ga0129333, IMG submission 94474) | Freshwater to marine salinity gradient microbial communities from Chesapeake Bay, USA - CPBay_Sum_0.6_0.8_DNA | ecosystem: Environmental > Aquatic > Marine > Coastal | place: USA: Chesapeake Bay...
AGATACTTTTATAAGATTAGATGGATTTAAATCTTCCTTCATATGAGGTATATAGTTTTAAAAGGCCAAAATGAAAGATAAATTTCCCCAAAACAAGATTACCAAAGATGAGCTAGACAACTCTTTTGAGAAGGATTTGACTCCTACATATTTTTACGACTCGCCTCTATTTCCTCCACCGCCCCCTTTTCCGCAATTTCCTGACCCAAATACCTACCAAGCTCTTCCATATCCGCAAATTACATTCAGAGTAAAGACCCTAGTATACAGACAATTACTTAATCAAAACTTCCCAGACACACCACCGATGCCTACTGCTATTTGGGAACCACCCCCAAATATAGTTTACAATCTGATGAACCAAACGGTATGGGTTGAAAATGTTGGCAGATCGCTTAAAAATAATGAAGTTTTTACTTTATATGGCAAAGAAGCAATAGAAGTATACAAGCAAATACCTTACCTGAACAATGCAATCGAAGTTTTCAGCGATGCCCCACCATATGCAAAGGAAACCGAATATACTTTGGAAGTTTTATATTTTGGATTTCCTTTATATCCGACTCCGACTCCAACAACCACAGCCACACCAACAAAAACACCACAATACACACCTTTCGCAACGCCTACTCCAACGCCCACTATGAGGCCGAGCGCTACTCCCACTCCTACGACAAGTCCAAGCGCAATACATACCTGTCTTGATTCAGTAATATTGACAACTATATCAAACCAGCCAACTAACACCCTTAAATTTAACGGCAAATGCGGAACTTTCGGTTTGGGAATAGGCACTTACACTTTCCTGAATGTCCCTATAGAATTTGCCATAGGATTTTTAAATGACAAGGATATTACTGTCACTGGCGCAAGTTCTTTAGGTAAGCATTTAGGCCCACTAGGCGGCGTATATGAATTTTTCTATGACACAGTCTTTCTTACTGTAAAGCGAGACTTTAACTGCATGAGCTATTTTACTTATCCTGCAAGACAGTATATGGGAGGCTTAAATGCCTTGGTTTTTGACAGGGATTGTGTGATAGCTCCCACAACAACTCCATCTGCTACTTGGAGGCCAAAGCCACTGCCGACGCCAAGACCTACACCTAAACCTACAGTAACACCGATTCCTTTTGCTGATGAAGTTCAATATGTTACTTAAAAAATATTTTATAGAGATAAATACAAAATATGGCGTATCCGTATCCGCAAATAACGTTTAAAGTTGTAACTGTTGACAACGTTCAGCTAAACCAAAGACTTCTGCCTGACGAAAATAGGCAAAATGTTATAAATCAACTAGCGGATGCTACTGTATGGATGGAATTTTATCCTTGGCCGCTTAAAAATGGTGATGAATTTACTCTTTATGGCAGCGAAGCCGTAAGACTCTATAAGAATTTACAACAATTGAATGAAGAATCAACTTTAGAAGTTATTTACTTTGGCTTTCCGTTATCCACGCCAGTTTTGCCAAAAGATTTAGTTGCCGACAGCTTATCAAATATAATCACAAGGAATTTAGTTGGCGTAGATCAGGGTTTTAGTTTTATTAATACTCCGGTGGCATTTGGGACTATAAGTGCTATTTTTTCGCAAACATCTGCTGTAGCGCAAGATGTTTTTGTTGAAATTGTAAACAATAGTTTATCAGAATTAACAGTGAGTATTGCAGGTATTCCTACATTAGTTTTGCCCGGAATGTCGTTTACATCAACACAAAGCCTTCTAACTGGACAGACAGTAGAAATTACAACCTTCAGAGCAGACGCTTTTACTCAAGGCATGGTTTTTGGCACTGTGGCTGTTAAGACTGCGGTAACACCTACTCCATTTCCCACTAGCACCCCAAATGTTACGTCTAGTCCAACGCCAACACCTTCAAATAGTGCAAGTCCAACACCTTCGCCCAGTGCTTCTAGCAGCCCATCGCCTACACCAAGTAATTCTCCGAGTCCTACCCCTTCAGAAAGTCCTACGCCAAGCCCATCGCCTACGCCAAGTGATTCGCCCACTCCTTCTCCTTCCCCATCAGAAAGTCCTACACCAAGTCCATCTCCTAGCCCGAGTGAATCACCTAGCCCAACGCCATCTGAAAGTCCTTCCCCTACGCCTAGTCCTTCTCCAAGCGAAAGTCCAACACCTTCTCCAAGTCCGTCACCATCGTTTTCCCCTACCCCATCGCCAACAGAATCTCCCCTTCCAACTAATGTGCCAACACATAGTCCTACCCCATCTGTTACTGAAAGTCCAACGCCTTCGCCTAGTCCATCAAATAGTCCTTCACCTACGCCGACCGAAAGTCCAACGCCTTCGCCTAGTCCATCTAATAGTCCTTCACCTACTCCGACCGAAAGTCCAACACCTTCACCATCTCCAAGCGTAACAGAATCTCCTACGCCGTCACCAAGTCCAAGTCCATCACCAACCCCAAGCCCATCGGTAACGGCAAGTCCTACACCTACGCCAAATCCGACTTTCTCATATCCTACAGGCGGCACTTTAACTACAGATGGTGCATACAGAATTCATACCTTCCTTTCAAATGGAAACTTCGACACCAATGGCTTTAATGGTCCATTTGATTACTTAGTAGTTGCCGGTGGTGGTGGTGGTGGCAGATATGGTGCGGGCGGTGCTGGAGGACTTTTACAAGGCACAGGACTTAGCCTTGCATACCAAACTACATATCCAATTACCGTTGGAGCAGGTGGCACTGGTAATATTTTAGGAGTAGGCACAAATGGTGTAAATTCTACATTTGCTAGTTTTACTAGTATAGGCGGAGGTGGTGGAGGCAGAGGAGGCACAACTCTTTCGGATAACAGCGGAAGAAATGGTGGTTCTGGAGGCGGTGCAGCTCCCACTCCAGATGGCACTGTTGGTTTGGGTACAGCTGGCCAAGGAAACAATGGTGGAACTGCAGCTGCTAATGGCGTTAGCTACTCAGGTGGCGGGGGTGGTGGCGCAGGAGCAGTTGGTGCTAATGCAACGATTACTGTTGCTGGAAATGGTGGCATAGGATTGCAAAGCGCCATCAGCGGTGTAAACACTTATTACGCTGGCGGCGGAGGTGGTGCTACATTCCTTAACGCCGACACAGCTGGCACTGGCGGATTGGGAGGTGGTGGTAATGGCCCCAAATTTAATGGTGGCGCAACTATTAATATTGCTGGAAGCAACGGAACAAATGGCTTGGGCGGCGGTGCTGGTGCCAGTTATAATGGTGGTTCAGGCGTTGTAATTATTCGGTATTTAGATCCCGTATATGTTAGCCCAACTCCAACAATTTCACCAACACTTACTCCTTCGCCAACCCCTAGCGTAACAGAAAGTCCGACTCCATCTCCAAGTCCAAGCAACACGCCATCTCCTACACCATCCCCATCCCCTTCTCCTAGCGAAAGTCCAACTCCGACACCTACTAGCAGTCCGACACCTTCTCCTAGTGTAACTTTGTCGCCCACAGTAACTCCTTCTCCTACAGTCACTCCAGCCGCTGTGAATATGTGGGCATTTGGAGCAAACAATACAGGACAATTAGGAAACAATAGCACTGTTTCTGCATCAAGTCCTGTATTTGTAGGGTCATTCAATTGGATTTCATCACCTGCCGCTGATTATGGAATAGCTGCAATATCCAGTGATGGATATGGTTATGGCTGGGGCGCTTATGTCGGCGATGGAACTATAAATAATAGAAGTGCCCCTACACAGCTGGGAATGTACGGAAGATATACGATAGCAAAAATTGCATCCGGCCCTGTAGCCTTAATTTTGAAGAATGACGGAACAATTTGGGGAAATGGGAACGGCACCTCTGGAGTATTAGGAAATAATACAACAGCCAGTGTTTCATCACCAGTGCAGGCATTTGGCAGCAACTACATGGATGTATGGATTAATAAGGCTGGCAGCGGTACTGCTTTTGCATTAGATACATCTAATAGACTCTGGGGATGGGGACAAAACAGTGGAGCTTTGGGCAACGGATTGACTTTAAACGTAAGTAGTCCGATAGTAATTTCCACGGGAATATCTTGGACTTCTATAGTTGGAGGAAATACTTTCAGCTTAGGTTTAAGAAATGACGGAACTTTGTGGGCGACTGGCTCTAACAGCTCAGGATTCCTAGGGTTAAATGACACAATAAATAGAAGCTCTTGGACTCAAGTTGGCTCTGCCAATACTTGGACTCAAATAAGCTCTAACCAAAATAATGCTGGCGGCTTGAAGAATGACGGAACATTATGGATGTGGGGTAGTGGTGGCGGAGGTGCTCTAGGAAATAGCACCATAGTTAATGCCTCTAGTCCTTTCCAAATAGGCAGCGGCACTGATTGGTCTAAGATTTCAGTGGGCTCCTCTTTTGTTGCCGCTCTTAAGAACAATGGCAGCTTGTGGACATGGGGATTAGGAAGTAATGGACAGCTAGGAAGAAATAGTACATTTGGCTCATCGAGCCCTGTTCAAACTGTAATCGCAGATACAAATTGGACTGACTTGGATGTTGGGTTCAATTTTGTCATAGCATATAGGCTAGCTACACCCACTCCCACAGCTACACAGGCAACAACGCCTAGCCCAACACCTTCCCCCAGTGTCACACTATCACCAACCCCAAGCCCATCACCCAGCGATAGTCCTTCGCCAACACCTTCGCCTAGTCCAAGTGAAAGTCCATCGCCAACTCCTTCACCTAGCCCCTCGCCGTCGCCAAGTCCAACACCGTCACCTTCACCAACACAGGAGGCCCAGCAAATATTTGTTGCGTGGATATAAAATATGAGCCAAGAACTTAAAGACGAAATCAAAAGACTATTCGATGTCACTCCAGAAGACGTGAATTCGGTTTCTTACGGCTTTAAGTATAAGAATGGAGAGAAAACCGGCCAATTAAGCATTATATTTGGTGTAAATCAAAAAAAATCTGCGAACGAACTTAAACCAGATGAGGTGTTGCCAAAAGAAATTGTTGTTGATGGCAAAACATATATCACCGACGTTGTACAAAATGAAATTCCAAATTTGCAACAATGTTATCCGGACCCTGCAGACCCTAATATTCAAAGGCTGAGAGGAAATCCATCACTACTCAAACCTATGAGGGGCGGGCAGGAAATAATTCAATTTCCTACGGGATGGACGCCGTCTGGTGGTGGTGGTTACAATATTTCCGTAGGCACTCTGGGATTTTTCGCAGTTGATAATACAGATAACAAGATAGTTGGTGTGACTAATAGTCATGTTGTTTGTGATGAAAGAGTATATTGTGACGAACAAAATATAAATGTGGCAAATGCAAGCCCTTACAATACCTGCCAAGTAAGACCTTGGACTAACGTTGACCCAAGCAATAGCTATTTTCCCGGTGCTTTAGTAAATGATGCTGGCGCAGTTGAACTGGCAGGATATAACATCAAAAGATATCAGCCAGTAAGCAATACTGACACCAATTATGTTGATGGTGCTTTGCTTATTATGAATAATGACACGCCATCCTACGTAGATTCCAATAGTTACATGGTTTGGCAACCTATTGGAACACCAGATTATACTCCATACATGCCATTTGCAACTGCTGCCGAATTAGATAATTTATTAGTAGAAGACCCTCCTGTTTACAGCACCGGAAGAACTACAGGTCCTAAAGGATATACTGCGGCTACCGATTGTGCTCTTAAAATTACTGAAATTCATGTTAATTCTTATGTTAATGATAATGGGCAATTGCAATATTGGGGTGATTGCATTAAGTATGCATATGAGGATGGCAGCTCAACACCTTCTGCCGGCGGTGATAGCGGAAGCGCTGTATTGGCAGACATCGGTGGAACAAGAAAAATAATTGGTTTGCTTTTTGCCGGATCAACCAATTTTACTTTAGTAAACAGAATTGATAGAGTTGCATCTGCTTTGAATATACGTGCATGGGATGCTTCTTACAGTATAAATTTAAACCAACCAAGTCCTGTGTACAAAGTATGCAATTTAGCATTGGGTTATGGCGGAATAGACAGCGTAGTTTTAGATGGTGTGACATATTATCAAGCAGGATTTACTTTAACTACAGCTTTGCCAACGATGCCACCTGTTCCATCGAACAGTCCGAGTCCAACACCTAGTCCCAGTCCGTCTTTAAGTCCTTCTCCTACTCCATCACCATCACCATCGCCAAGCCCAAGTCCAACCCCAAGCCCGACTCCTTTTGTACTGAATGAACTATGGGGCGTCGGCCTCAATACGGGCGGTCAATTATCGCTTGGCAATGCAATAAGTCGTTCCAGCCCTGTTTTTATGGGTATACCCGATTATTATTCATTACCACAAGGAAACTTCGGCGTATTCGGCATAACTCTAGGTGGAAATTTATGGGCATGGGGAGGAAATACTTCAGGGCAATTAGGTCTAAACAATGTTGCGAACAGAACTTCAAGAGTATTAGTCGGAAGTGATACCACTTGGGCATTTGCGACTGGCGGCACTATGAGTTTTGCTGTTAAAACAGATGGAACATTATGGACAACAGGCTCAAATATTAACGGTGGTCTAGGTCAAAACGACACTGTAAGTCGTTCTTCTTGGACACAAGTAGGAACCGATACAGACTGGTCACCTATTGGTGACACTAATCCAAACATCAATTACGGAATGTATGTCAGAAAGAATGATGGAACTTTGTGGGCTTGTGGAGACAACGGCAGTGGGCAATTGGGAGATGGTACTACCATAGATAGAAGTTCACTAGTACAAATGGGGAGCGAAAATTATTGGGCAGCAGTACAATCAAATAATTTATACACATACGCCTTAGACAATATTGGAAGATTGTGGGTAGTAGGTTACAACGCAAACGGAAGAAATGGTAACGGAACAGGATCTGCTACTTCGAGCTTCGTGCAGGTTTATGGCGGTCATACTTGGAGCCAATTTGCCGCTGGCTCATCAAATACCTATGCTATACGTAATGATGGAACATTGTGGGCATGGGGCATAGGCAGCAGTGGCGCTCTTGCTAATAATTCTGTTGACAACTTGAGCATACCTACTCAAATAGGTACTGCTTCTAATTGGGCGTATGTTGCTGCTGGCGGTGCATGTGGCGCAGCAGTCAACACAGATGGTCAACTTTGGGTATGGGGTGCAAATGCAAATGGGCAGTTAGGAACTGGTGATATTGTTGAATATTCAAGTCCAGTACAAACCGTAATTGCTGATAATCAGTGGAGAAATGTATTTATTGGTACCAGTACTTTGTTTGGCTGGAGAGCAAATCAAGTCACACCGACACCCAGTCCAACTCCTAGCCCAACCATGAGTCCTACACCAACTCCGTCTCCGTCTCCGACAAGCGATATCACACAATACAACTGGGGTGACAATGCTTTTGGCAGCTTAGGCATAGCAAGTTCAATTAACAAGTCTACACCTGCATTCGTAGCAGGAAGCCAATGGATTGATGGCTATCCAAATGGCACCATATCGAATGGTGGTGTAAGAACTGATGGCACATTATGGGTAGTTGGTTATAATGCCCGAGGATGTTTAGGTTTAGGAAACCTCACAAACAGAAATGTCTATACACAGGTAGGCAGTGGCACCGACTGGGCAATGGTATCAATGGGAATTACTTCAGGTGGTGTCAAGAAAGACGGCAGCCTCTTTATGTGGGGCGAAGGTGCTGCTGGCTCATTAGGCGATGGAACTGTTACAACTAAATCAAGTCCTATACAAATTGCAGCTGATAAAACTTGGCAAACTATGGTTGGATGGGTTGCTACCACAGCTGGCGGTGTTTGTGGTGCCATTACAACTTCCGGTGAGCTATGGATGTGGGGTGTTAACAGCAGTGGTCAATTAGGCCAAAATGATACTGTAAGTCGTAGTTCTCCTGTCCAAGTAGGAACAAATTCGGATTGGGCACAAATCGTCACCAACTCTGGTGGTGTGATGGCATTGAAGACTAATGGCACTCTATGGGGATGGGGTAGCAACGGTGTTAACCTTGGCTACAATAACAGCCTTACAAGAAGCACACCTGTTCAGGTTGGCACAGACAGCAACTGGACTCAAATCTCTGGCAACCAAACTAACTTTGCTGGAATGAAGAATGATTACACAGTTTGGGTTTGGGGCGGAAACGCTGGTGGACAGCTTGGATTAGGAAATGTTGTTACTCGAAGTTCGCCAACATTATTATGCAACGATGGATATGAAATCAGTGCTGGACATACTTGCCTTTGGGTATTGAAGAGAGATGGTTCATTATGGTTTACAGGCTCCAACACAGTAGCCGGTCAAGCTGGCAATAATACTGTTGTAAGTGTCAGCAGTCTAGTGCAAACTTCTTTAGCTGATAATAACTGGACCCATATCTTCAGCGGTGGCAATGTAAGTATGGGCATCAGAAATAGTTCCGGTCTTGTAACACCTACAGTGACACCAAGTTCTACTGCAACACCGACTCCCACACCAACACCAACATAAATTATTAAGGAAATACTAAATAAAACATATGAATGCTTATCCATACCCGCAAATCACATTTAGGGTCAAAACAGTAGATTATGTCGAACTAGCGTCAAGGATGCTTCCGGACCAAGATAGACAAAATGTTATAGATCAATTAGCATCTGCAACAGTGTGGGTACAGTATTGGCCTTGGCCACTTAAAAATGGCGATATTTTCTCTTTATATGGCAGCGAAGCTATACAAGTATATCAAACAAGGGACCAATTAAATTCTGTAGCTACATTGGAAACAATTTATTATGGAAACCCAATTCTGCCGCCAGAATTAACGCCAGTAATTAATTTTGATGCACAAACAAACTTTGCTGTCCAGACTCTTAGTCCAGATACTAACGGATTTAATTTCTTCAATACTTTTGGAAAAAATACTACTCCTCAGCTCTTATTTACGATAAAAGACCCTAATCCTCAATTGATTTATACTACTGTTACCAACAATAGTTTGGTAGAAATTATAGTAACAATAAATAGCATTCCGTTCATGGTGTTGCCAAACAGCACGTTCAGCAACACAACCGTTTTGATGCAAGGTCAAAATGTGCAAATATCGGGTATTACCAGTTCTGATTTCCAACAAGGTATGGTATTTGGAACAATAGCATCTGTAGGTTCGCCGACTCCTACTGTTACTCCTTTTAATAGTGCCACTCCTACTCCAACATTCACGTTGAGCCCGTCTCCGACACCAAGTGATTCGCCAACTCCATCCCCTTCAGAAAGCCCCACTCCGAGCCCTTCGCCTTCACCTAGCGAAAGCCCAACGCCGTCTCCTAGCCCATCCGAGAGTCCCACTCCCAGCCCATCACCGAGCAACAGCCCGTCTCCAACACCATCTCCTAGCCCATCTGAAAGTCCTACACCCAGTCCTTCTCCGAGTGATAGTCCTTCTCCAACACCGAGTGAAAGCCCAACACCTTCACCTTCTCCAACGCCTAGCGAAAGTCCTACTCCTTCTCCTAGTCCATCTCAGAGTCCCACTCCGAGTCCTTCTCCAAGTAATAGTCCTTCTCCAACGCCTAGCGAAAGTCCCACTCCTTCACCTAGTCCATCTGAAAGTCCTACCCCGAGTCCTTCTCCAAGCAACAGTCCTAGTCCTACTCCCTCGCCTAGTCCTAGCCCGTCTCCATCGCCTTCGCCATCACCTAGTGAGAGTCCCACTCCGAGTCCTTCTCCAAGTAATAGTCCTAGTCCTACTCCGTCTCCTAGCCCATCTGAGAGTCCCACTCCGAGTCCTTCTCCAAGCAATAGCCCCTCGCCAACACCTAGCGAAAGCCCTACACCTAGTCCGTCGCCTTCGCCCAGCGAGAGTCCGACTCCATCACCCAGTCCAAGCAATTCACCTAGTCCAACGCCAAGTCCAAGTCCGTCTCCGAGCGAGAGCCCAACGCCTAGTCCGTCTAACAGCCCCTCGCCAACTCCAAGTCCTAGTCCTAGCAACAGTCCAAGTCCAACACCATCTCCAAGTGCTACACCTAGTACCCAACTATTTGGATGGGGTCAAAATACAATTAATCAGCTAGGAAATAACACAGGCATAACTACTAGTAGTCCTATTTTTATATCCTTAAATGTTTATTCTGATTTGCCATCTGGCGGTAACTCCAAAGGAGGCCTATCTTATGGAAACATTTTCGGATGGGCCAACAATGCACAAGGACAGTTGGGAAATAATACTGTAGTAAATCAAGGAGTGCCAGTTAGAATTGGCACAGATAGTAACTGGACTAGCTTATCCATAAATGGTAGTTCTGCTGGAATCAGAAACGGCCAACTATATGCATGGGGAAATGGACTTACAGGAGCAATTGGAAACAATGCTGTTTTAAATGTGAGCAGCCCAGTATTAATAAATTCTAGTACTGACTGGGCTAAAGTGTTTACCGGCCCGTACACTGGCACCGCTCAACTATTTGCAATAAAATCAGACACCACTATGTGGGGATGTGGAAACAATAATTTCGGCGGAATGGGTACAGGAAATACCGTTGATACTTCAAGCTTAGTGCAAATATCTGGAACTGGATGGGATAAGATTAATCTTGCCAATGGCTCTTCTTTTGCAATTAAAACAGATGGCACTCTTTGGATAACTGGATACAATAACTTTGGCCAATTAGGTAATGGAACCTCTGCAAGTCGTAATACTTGGCAACAAGTCGGCACAGAAAGCAATTGGGTACAAGTCAGCTGCAATTCCAACACAACAGTGGCAAGAAAGTCAGACAACACTGCTTGGGTATGGGGAAATGATACAAACGGAGCATTAGGACTAAACACAAATGGAATTCACAGATCTAGCCCTACCCAACTCGGCCAAGCAAATTGGGCTAATGTCACCGCTTTTGCAACAGGCGGAGCCGGTGTAACTCTTGACGGCAGACTGTGGGTTTGGGGCATAGGAAGCACCGGACAAATGGGCAATGGTACTGCAATAACATACAGCAGCCCAGTGCAAACATTAATAGCAGATAATGGCTGGATCAACGTAGTGGCTGGACAAGCACACTTAATTGCCGAAAGGTATATTATTCCGCCCGCAACAGGAACACCTACACCATCACCAAGTTTTACTCTTAGCCCTACTCCTAGTCCTTCGGAAAGTCCAACGCCATCTCCTAGTCCGTCAGATAGTCCCTCTCCAACACCATCTGAGAGTCCTACTCCGACTCCTAGCGGGTCACCTTCGCCAACTCCAAGTCCTTCACCAAGTGAAAGCCCAAGTCCGACCCCTTCTCCTAGCGCAACCTTGACTCCATTCTTCCAAGTTTATGGATGGGGCAACGGCGGTGGTGGTCAATTTGGAAACAACACAGTTGACACTTATAGCGTTCCTACATTTATCAGAAATGACTCAGAAAATAGCCTGATTACAGCATCACAAAGTACATTTGGACAAGTAAGAACAGATGGAACTTTATGGGGCTGGGGTGCCGGCGCCTTCGGGCAACTAAACAATTCGGTAAACATATCAAGGTCGAGCCCAACACAAATTGGCAGCGCAAACGACTGGTATTCCTTCCTTTCCACAAGCACAGCCGGTGCTCTAAAAACTGATGGAACACTATGGATGTTCGGAGGGGCCACAAATGGAGCATTAGGCGATGGACAATCAGCTGCATCGAGAAACAGTCCTGTACAGCTTGGAGAAGCCAATTGGACTGCATTTAGCACAGGAAGTAGCAACCAATATTGCTGTGGAATCAAGACTGACGGAACATTCTGGGCTTGGGGGCAAAACTCTAATGCTTGTTACGGAAATGGCACTGTTGTAAACTCAAGCAGTCCTGTGCAAGTTGATACCAATACTGATTGGTTAGGCGCACAAATTTCCTCATCTGTTTCTTCCAATTATGTTAGAAAAGCAGATGGCACTATATGGGCAACTGGAATTAATACCAATGGATGTTTGGGAATAAATGTTTCGCAAAGCAGAAGTTCTTGGACACAAATTGGATCTGATACTGATTGGGCTGCCATTTCTGCAAACGGCAATAACACATATGGATTGAAAATAAATGGCACCTTGTGGTCTTGGGGAACCAACACATCAGGGCAGCTGGGTCATAATGATTTAACCAACAGAAGTTCGCCAACATTAGTAGGAACCTCAAGTGACTGGGCGCAGATATATGGCGGAAACCAATACTTCTACGGCATTAAGAAGGATGGTTCGTTGTGGGTTTGTGGTCTAAATACTGGAGGCCAATTAGGCACTGGCAATCTTATAAATTACAGCAGCTTGGTTCAAACCACTATTGCAGACAAGAACTGGCTAAGTATAGCAGCAGGTACAAATGCAACAGTTGCCTACAGAAACAACGTTGCATTCATGACTGTAACGCCGTCGCCTGAACCAACTATGACACCAACACCAACTCCTTATCCAACATCAACAATTCCGCCTTTAGAACGCAAAGCATTATGGGGAGTAGGACTTAATTCATTTGGACAAATGGGGAACAATAATATTGTAAGCCGAAGTACTCCAACACAAATTAATATTGACAATTATACAATTTTGCCAAACGGCAGCGTAACTACAGGCTATGTAAAATCAGACGGAACTTTGTGGGCATGGGGACAGAACCAAACCTACGGCATGGTAGGAGACGGCACTGTAATCAATAGAAGTAGTCCAATACAAATAGGGACAGAAAATACTTGGAGCATGGTTGCTTATGGCAGTTCTACTGCTGCCGTAAAAACTGATGGCACACTTTGGGCATGGGGTAAAAACCTAGCAGGTAGCCTAGGGTTGAGCAATGTTGTTAGTATGTCTAGCCCAGTCCAAGTAGGTTCTGACACTGACTGGGCATATTGCGCCACACAGATATTTTCTGGCTCAAATGGTGCTATGTTTGCAATCAAAAAAGACGGCACTATGTGGGCCTGCGGACAGGGTAGCAACGGCCAACTAGGTGCAGGAAATGTGAACTCATATAGTAGCTTGGTGCAATGTTTGCCATCTAATGTAGTCTATAAAACTGTTTACACAGGCAACTTATGTACATTTGCGATAGATGCTGATGGCTATTTATATTCAACTGGTTTAAATACAAGCGGGCTACTTGGCTTGGGAGATGCTGTAAATAGAAATACGTTCACAAAGATTGGCACATCAAATGCTTGGACAGATTTTAACGGTTACTCGCCAATAGCTCTAAAGGGCGACGGCACTTTATGGACATGGGGAGCAAACGCTAGTGGTCAGCTTGGCGATGGCACGGTTGTGAACCAAAGTAGTCCTATACAAATTGGCACAGATAAGACTTGGATAAAAATTGCAAGCACTGGAAGTTCTTGCGCTGCCATGACCAATACGGGTCAAATTTGGGTTTGGGGCGCAGGTGGATCTGGCCAGCTAGGCCAAAATAGTACAGTAAGCTTCTCTAGCATGGTTCAAACTACACTTGCTGATAATCAATGGATAGATGTTCATGGATTGCAAGATACATTCCTTATGTTTAGGAATGCTCCATCTCCTTCGCCAACTCCTTCACCAACACCAACCCCCGCACCAACATTTGCACCAGCACCGTTTGCAAATTATGATCTTTATGTAGACGGTTACAATAGTTTTGGACAGTTTGGCAATAACACTGCTATTTCAAAGAGTTCTCCAATTTACGTATCAACAGGAACATATAAAAGTCCCCCTTCTGGATATTTGACATATTCTACAGTCACCTCAGATAATCGCTTGTTAATTTGGGGTTATAACAATTTTGGAACAATAGGCGATGGGACAATAGTATACAAGTCTAGTCCAATACAAATAGGTGGCGCTGTATGGTCTAATGTTAATACTGGCATAGCTACTTTAGGAGTAAAGACCGATGGCACATTATGGGCATGGGGTGTAAACACAGCTGGTGCATTGGGGCAAAATGATACAGTAAATCGTTCTAGTCCAACGCAAATAGGCTCAGATACAGACTGGGCTAATTGCTTTATTTCGGGGTACAACGGTAGCAACGGCACTGCGTTTGCAATAAAGAAAAACGGCACTTTATATGGATGGGGCGAAGGAAATAACGGACAGTTAGGAACAAACACCGTAATAAATTACTCAAGTCCAGTATTAGTAAGCTCGGAAACAACTTGGCAGAAAATACAGCCGGGTTATCAGCATACTATGGCTTTTAAATCTGATGGCACAGTATGGGCTGTAGGAACTAATGCTAGCGGACAATTAGGCACAAGTAACACAACAAATAGAAGTTCTTGGGTACAGGTTGGAAATAGCAATCAGTATCTCGACATAAGCTTGACATGGCATCCCACTATAGCATTGAAAGGTGATGGTTCTATATGGACATGGGGACTAGGAACCTCTGGAGGCCTAGGAAATAATACAGTAGCCAATATCAGCAGTCCTATTCAAATCGGTTCTGACAAGAGCTGGAGCAAAATTAATGCTGGCAGATTAGCATGTGCAGCAGTTGATAGCACAGGAAGACTCTGGGTTTGGGGCAATAACTCTTACGGATCTTTGGGAACAAATACTCCATTGATTAACTATAGTTCCATGGTTCAGACAACTTTGTCTGATACAAATTGGTTTGATGCTAAGTTAAACAACTTGGTTTTGATGGGATTGAGACTTCCGCCACCAAGTGCGACTCCTTCTCCAACTCCTAGCCCAACAGCTAGTCCTACTCCGACGCCTTCGCCAACAATACAATCCTTCTACATTTGGGGAAGTAATCAAGGCGGTCAAGCAGGCAATAATGACACAACCAACTTCACTACTTCTACTTTGTGGAGGTCCGGTGCAAATTACAAGAGAATAGGTTATGGTGATTCAGTTATAGCTGTAATTAAAAATGATGATACACTCTGGCTTGCTGGGTCACAGGCTAGCAATGTGCCTTCGCTTGGAAATAACACTGGTGACTCTTATAGTAGTTTTGTACAAACTTCTGTTGGCGGAACTTGGAAATTTGTCGCTCCCGGTAGTACAACGACAGCTATAAAGCTTGACGGCACATTGTGGTCATGGGGCGGTAATTATTTCGGACAGGTCGGAAACGGCAATTCGAATCTAGGCGCACAAGTTTATACTCCAGTACAAATAGATTCCAATACCAATTGGGTATCTTTGGCTAACATGTATTATGGTGGTGCAGCCATTAACTCTTTGGGTCAACTTTATTTCTGGGGCTCTGATTTTGGGGTGGGATGGTCGGGCGGGGGCGTTGGCCTTACACCTACTCAAGGACCAACAAACAAATCTTGGTCTCAAGTAGCCATGAGCACTTACGGAACAACAATAGCACTTGCCACAGATGGCACAATATGGACTTGGGGCCAAAATTCCTATGGTAATTGCGGAAGAAATAGCGCTACAGGTCCAAATTTCCCAGTAGGACAAGTAGGAACAGGAACCGATTGGAGCAAAGTGGCTATTGGATTTGCACACTGTCTAGCTTTGAAAAATAATGGCTCATTGTGGACATGGGGCTTCAACAGCTACGGAGAATTGGCACAAAACGACACAATTAGTAGAAGTTCCCCCACACAAATACCCGGCACTTGGCTGGATGTGGTAGGCGGTCCAAATGCTACATGGGCTATTAAATCCGATGGAACAGTTTGGGCCTGTGGTGGCAATGGCTATTCACAACAGCCTTTCACTGGAAACAAGAGTAGTCTTGTACAGGTAGGATCAATAACAACCTACACATCATTCCCAAATATTGGGAGTACAGCCAACGGCTGCATAGTAAAAGGCTGAAGTTGATTTAAAAATTAATCTAAAATGACATACTTTATTATAAATATAGATTATGGCATTTCCGTATCCACAAATTACATTCAAGGTCGTTACCGTTGATTATGTACAGCTCAATCAAAGGCTGCTTCCAGATGAGAATCCGCAAAATGTTATAGACCAGCTTGCGGATGCTACCGTTTGGATGCCATATTACCCTTGGCCACTTAAAAACGGCGAATATTTTACGTTATACGGAAGCGAAGCTGTAAAGTTATATCAAATGATACCGCAGTTAAATACAACTGCAACCCTCGAAACTATTTATATTGGCCCTCCTCTGGATCAAAGCGTTCCGCCAAGATTTATTGCTTTAAACTCACAAAAAAATGTTGCTGTCAATCCTTTGTTTCCAGATACTAACGGATACACATTTAAAAATACACCAGTAACACTTTCAGACATCAATATATCATTTACTCAGACTGACGCAAATCCCCAAATCGTTTTTACCACAGTAACAAATAACAGTTCTATACCAATGATAGTCAATATCAATGGAACAATTCATACAGTTACTACAGGTCAGACTTTTGAGAATACTACAGTATTGCAACAGAATGCAATTGTAACGATAAGAAGCCAAACGTCAGGAATATTTACACAGGGATTGGTATTCGGCACTGTAGCAGTTGCTCCTCTTCCGAGTCCCACTGCAACACCTTTATTCAGTGCAACACCGACTCCTACTCCATCTGGAACCGGACCAACTGCAACTCCAACTCAAAGTCCATCTAATACAGCATCTCCAACGCCAACAAAGAGTCCTAGTCCAACTCCTACTGGATCGCCAACCAATACCCCTTCGCCTACTAATTCCCCCAGTAATTCGCCCTCTCCAACGCCAAGCAGCACACCAATTGTACAGCCCCAAATTGTTGCCTTTGGTTATAATCAAGGAATTGAAATCTGGAGTAATGATGTTGGTGATACTTACCAACAGAAAAATCCCGGTGGCATGCCTTGGTACGATGTAACATATAATTCTGATATAGATGAATGGACAGCTGTAACTACAAGCGGTAAGATTTTCTATAGCTTAGATGGCGTAAATTGGAATCAAGTTTACAGCAATACCAATTACAGTTGGAGAGATGTTTGCTTTGGATATACAAGTTTAAGCACCCCAATCACTGTTGTGGTAGATTATAATGGAAATGTTGCGTACAGCACAAACAATAGAACTTGGTCAACTCCTGTAAATCTCAACATTGGCAATTTGAAGAGTTGTGTATATTCAAATGGTAATTTCGTAATACTTCCAGCTAATGGCACAAAAACCATGCGGAGCAGTAATGGTGTGACATGGATTGCTGGCGCTAATTTACCTGCTTCCGGAGGCTGGAATGGTGCAGCTTCTGACCCAGTTACCAACAGGATTGTCGGCGTTCTTTACGGAACAACTACCGCTGTATATTCCGACAATTATGGAGCAACTTGGACGACAACAACTTTACCTTCCGCAGCTACTTGGGAAAATGTTGTATTTGATGGAACTAATTTTGTTGCAGTTGCCAGTCAAGGTGTTGGCGGCGTAGCAAAATCTCCAGATGGAGCAACATGGACAGCTGGATTAATTCCAGCACCAATGTTTGCCTTGGTTGAATATAGTGGAACTGTAATTGGATATACTTACGCATCTTCTAATTCTTATATTACAACTGACAGCGGTGTTTCATGGACACCAGTGACATTACCAACTGCAGGTAACTGGGTTGCGGCTGCTGGTAAGAATGTAATTGCTCCTCCGCCTACTCCTGTCCCTACAGCAACTGTAACAGGAACACCTGCCCCTTCCTCTACAGCTGCGGCAACTGCTACGCCAGCTCCTTCCGTAACAGCTGCAACACCAACGCCTAGTCCCACTACTGTAGACTGCTTGCTAATTAACTTAGAAAGTTATATGACTAACACGCCTATATCTGGCGGTTATTCATTTACAACCACCGTAATACCTGTTGGTGATGCCGCCGCTTCTGTTTATGATGTATATTGTTCACCAACCGATGTCAGAATAACTGGAGCCGCAACAGGAACGGCAACTGTTTACATAATAATAGCCGGTTCTCCCACACCATATCCATTTACAAATACTGCCTTTGACCAAACTTGGACACTAAACACTGGCGATCAAGTAGCAATTTACGTTGCGGAACCAGATAGCGTAAACGGAACTATTACATACATTACTGCAACTCCGACTCCAACGGCAACAGTTGCTACACCAACTCCAACTTCAACATTGATGCCGGCATCTCCTACGCCAACTCTAACTGGCAGCCCCACACCAAGTCCAAGTATTAGCCCTACCGTAACTGCAAGTCCAACACCAACCGCCACAGGTGTAACTCCAACACCAAGTGGAACAGAACCTACCGCAACACCTACAGTAACTGCAAGTCCTACACCTAGTGAGAGTCCAACACCTTCGCCGAGTCCTAGCAATAGTGCTAGCCCGACACCGAGTCCTTCACCTAGTGAGAGTCCTACACCCTCACCAAGTCCCTCAAATAGTGCTAGCCCTACGCCTAGTCCTTCACCTAGTGAGAGTCCAACACCTTCACCGAGTCCTACACCTAGTGAGAGTCCTACACCCTCGCCTAGTCCTTCTAATAGTGCTTCGCCTACGCCCAGTCCTTCTCCAACTGAAAGTCTTACACCTACGCCTTCACCAAGCCCTTCTAATAGTGCAAGTCCAACGCCTAGTCCTTCTCCAAGCGTGACTGAAAGTCCTACACCTTCGCCTAGTCCTTCTAATAGTGCTTCGCCTACGCCCAGTCCTTCTCCAAGTGAAAGTCTTACACCTACGCCTTCACCAAGCCCTTCTAATAGTGCAAGTCCAACGCCTAGTCCTTCTCCAAGCGTGACTGAAAGTCCTACACCTTCGCCCAGTCCTTCTAATAGTGCTTCGCCTACGCCCAGTCCCTCTCCAAGTGTGACTGAAAGTCCTACGCCTTCACCAAGCCCTTCTAATAGTGCAAGTCCAACGCCTAGTCCTAGCCCTTCTAACAGCGCTAGCCCAACACCCAGCCCATCTCCTAGCGATAGTCCTACGCCTAGTCCCTCCGCTAGTGTAACTGAAAGTCCAACACCGACTGCTAGTGTAACATTAACTCCTGCGCCAACGCCTTCTCCTACTGCTTATCAATATTATGAGACATGGAGCATGGGTAATAACTCATATGGACAGTTAAATACCGGAAACACCATATCAAGAAGTTCACCCATAATGGTTTCGCTAATTAGCTTTAATCAAATTCCCACTGGCGCTGGCAATCTAGGATCTGTAGCAAGAGATGGAACATTGTGGGTAGTTGGAAGCAACACTTTAGGACAGCTAGGACTTAACGGTGGTGGTAACCGATTATCAATAACACAAGTAGGGGCAAACAATTATTGGACCTACATGTATTTAAATTCTTCATTTTTTGCCGTCAAAAATGATGGAACGATGTGGGCATGTGGTGAAAATACTGGTGGATGTTTGGGAACAAACAACACGGCATACTATAGCTCTTTAGTGCAAATTACAGGCAACACTGGTTGGTATAAAGTTGTTAATCGCTATAACGTCTCCAACACTTTGGCAATAGATGTAAGTAGGAATTTGTGGGGATGCGGATCAAATGCCAATGGTCAACTGGGCAACAATACCGTCGTAAATAAGTCAAGTATGACGATAATTTCCAGCACTGGAAACTGGGAAGACGTACAAGCAGGAAATGGATTCTCTATTGGTCTGAAGACTGATGGTAGCATTTGGGCTACAGGAACAGGTGTAAATCAGGGAACAACAATAGTAATTGACCACAGTTCTTGGACACAAATTGGCAACAGTACGGATTGGGCACAAATTAGTGCTACAGGGAGCCCAGTAGCAGCAATAAAGAAAAATGGCACACTATGGACATGGGGAGACAACTCAACTGGCGCTCTTGGATTTGGTAATATTGTCAGCACATCATCTCCTCAACAGTTGGGTGTAGAATCCAATTGGATGCAGGTTGCCGCATGTGACGGGTATATGGGCGCAGTAAAAACAAACGGCACCTTGTGGGTATGGGGATATAATCAATATGGAATGCTGGGTCTTGGAAATATAACAAACGTCAGTAGCCCAGTACAAGTTGGATCAGGCACTTTGTGGCGACAAGTTTCTGGCTCCTTCAGAAACTTGATAGCATTCAAACTTCCAGAGCCCACTTCATCACCTACTCCAACAAGCAGCGTCACACCTTCTCCAACTCCATCAAATAGTCCTACACCCAGTGTGACCGCAAGCCCAACGCCTAGTCCTAGCCCTTCTAATAGTGCAAGTCCAACGCCTAGTCCTAGCCCTTCTAACAGCGCTAGCCCAACACCCAGCCCATCTCCTAGCGACTCACCGAGTCCAACACCTAGTCCTTCTATTAGTCCGACTGTTACAGAAAGTCCAACACCGAGTCCTTCACCTTCGCCAAGCAATTCACCAACTCCCACACCAACTCCAATAGGAGGATTCTTATTCTCGACGGGACTTAATCAATTCGGGCAAATTAACTTCAATGATGATGTAAACCGGTCCAGTTGGACACAAGCTGGTTCCGACAAGTGGCTAAAAGTATCAACCGGTTATGGTATATGCACTTTCGTTAAACGATTTGATTCTACTTGGTGGGTAACAGGTTATAACCAATATGGCAATCTTGGTATTGGAACTCTTCAAGATAAGAGTAGTTATGTCCAGTTTAGTTCTAGCACTGACTGGAAGGACATATATACGAATGATTATTCTACATTCGGCGTTAAGAATGATGGCACACTGTGGAGTTGGGGTGCTGCGTATCTAAATGGCAGGGATGTGGCCTCAAGTAGCCCAATGCAGGTAAATCTGCCTTCAACTGTTAAATCATTCTCTATAACACACAATGGCATTTTGACGGTATTGAATGACGGCAATGTTTATGCTATAGGAATTAATAACAATTACAGATATACGGACTCTACTCCTATGTATGCTGTGTTGTCTAGTCCTACGATGATTCTTGGTGGTGGCGTTTGGGCTAGTGCAACCAATGGATATTCTTCTAGCCTCTTCATAAAGAATGATGGAACACTTTGGGGCGTAGGAGCGAACGCTTATGGTATGTTATTCCAACCTTCAAGCTTCGTGCGAGCATCGACTCCAATTCAGATTAGCGTCGATACCAATTGGGAAAAAACTCAATCTATTAATGATGGTAGCTATTTTGGATTGAAAACTGACAGTACTTTTTGGGTTTGGGGTCAAAACTCTTATGGTCAATTGGGCACAAATAATACAATTTCATATAGCAGTCCTGTTCAGGGAACTTCATTGACATGGAGGCAAGTACATGCTAGTGGCTACAATGTAGCTGGCATTGAAGCTTCTACTGGGCAGTTATATGTTTGGGGTAAAAACACTTATGGTCAGGCCGGTAATCAAAACACTAATTCTATAAGTTCTCCAACACAAGTATCCGTTTCACAAGTTAATAGCTGGGCATATGTGGGTGGCGGTTACGGCAATTTCTCTGCTATCGGGGATTTATATCCGACTCCTACGCCTACAAGTACAGAAGCGACCTTAACACCTACTCCTTCGCCAAGTCCTTCTAACAGTGCTTCCCCTACACCTTCGCCAAGTAATTCACCAAGTCCAACACCTAGCGAAAGCCCATCGCCAACGCCAAGTCCAACAGCAAGTCCAACAGCAACTCCCACACCAACTCCAACAGGAGGAGGATTCTTATTCTCGACCGGGCTCAATCAATTCGGTCAAATTAACTTAAATAGCGACACAAACCGATCCAGCTGGACACAAGCTGGTTTTGATAAGTGGTTAAAAGTTTCCAGCGGTTATGGTCAAAATACTTTTGTTAAACGTTTAGATTCAACTTGGTGGGCAACAGGTTATAACCAATACGGCAATCTTGGTATTGGAACTGTTCAGGACAAGAGTAGTTATGTCCAGTTCAGTTCCAGCACTGACTGGAAGGACATATACACGAATGACTGGACAACCTTTGGCGTTAAGAATGATGGAACACTTTGGAGTTGGGGTGCTGAGTATCTAAATGGCAGGGATGTGGCCTCAAGTAGCCCAATGCAGGTAAATCTGCCTTCGACTGTCAGATCGTTTTCAATAATGCGCCAAGGCACTATGTTTGTCTTAAATGACGGTAATGTTTATGCCATAGGCACAAATATAAATTATAGATATACAAATTCTATTCCGCTTTTCACTTCGTTGTCTAGTCCCACCATGATTCTTGGTGGTGGCGTTTGGTCTAGTGCAACAACTGGATATTCTAGTAGCCTGTTCATCAAGAATGATGGCACACTTTGGGGCGTAGGATCAAACGCTTACGGGCAATTATGCCGTCCTTCAAGTTTGGGGACAGCAACGACACCAATACAGGTTAACTCCGATACTAACTGGGTAGAAACTCAAGTCATTAATGATGGTAGTTATCTTGGATTGAGGACTGACAATACTTTATGGTCTTGGGGTCAAAACGCTTATGGTCAGCTTGGTGATAACACCACAATTAACAAAAGCAGTCCTGTCCAAGGAACTTTATTAACATGGAGTCAGGTAGATGCTAGTTCCTACAATGTAGCTGGCATTGAAGATTCTACTGGGCAGTTATGGGTTTGGGGTAGAAACAATTTAGGTCAGGCTGGTGTCTTTGGCACTGACCCACTAAGTTTGCCGACACAAGTAACAGTTTCGCAAGCTAATAGCTGGATATGTGTTGGTGGCGGGTATGGCAATTTCTCTGCCATTGGTGATTTATATCCCACTCCGACTGTCACAGCAAGTCCAGCACCAACAGCTTCAGAAACTCCCACGCCGTCACCATCACCAACTATTACACCAACTGACACCCCTTCACCAACTCCTAGTCCAACACCAAGTGGCAGTGTAACGCCAAGCCCGACTCCAAGTCCATCAGCTACGGCTATGCCACTAACATGTCCACAAGGAGCAATGTATTTCAACGGGAGCAACGTGAGTTACTTAAGTATTCCAGATAGTGTTCCTCTCAACTTAGGAACAGGCAATTTCACTATTGAATGGTTCCAGAATATGTCTTCTGGATCTGATGCTACAGCTAGAATTTTCTCGGTAGGAGCTTCTCCATCTACGGTTCTAGCTTTCAGTATAGAACAACCGGTTGGCGACTCATCAAATGCAACCATGACATTTATCGAGAATGGCGGCTCAGCTGTTGTAAATACTTTGCCAAGAAATTACCTTTTCGGCAATTGGTTCCACATAGCAATTTGCCGTGCAGCAGGAGTTATAAGATTCTTCTTGAATGGTCAGCAATTCTATTCTGTAAATAGCATTTACAATATTAGTTTTGGTGGAGCATCTCTAGGAATAGGATGCGAATTAGGTTCTCCAAACCAATACATGTTCAAAGGAAATATCACTAACTTTAGATGGATTAAAAATAATGCTCTTTACACATCTAATTTCAGTGTGCCTTCAACACCTTTAAGCGCTGTAACTGGCACAGGATTGCTGTTAGATAGTCTAACACCATCGACAGTAAGCACAGACACTTCTGGAAACAACAATGTTGTTACCAATAATGATGTAATTTATACTGCATGTAACGGCACTACTGCTACGCCAGTTCCAACTAACAGCCCAACACCGACAGCTACCAACGCAATCACAGCTAGTCCCACACAAACTCCCACAAATACTGTTACACCAATACCAACTGGAACGCCAATTCCTACAACATCTCCTACACCAGCAGGTCCCACACCAACTCCGTTTGTTGGGCCTTTGAGCTGCCCCACTAGCAGCGATGGATTCGCAACATTCAATGCTGTATTCGGAACAACTTGGATAATTGAAAATAATAATGATTATGTAGTTGGCACAAATGACTTCACTGTAGAAGTGTTCTGCAACCCATACGCCAGTGGTTCAGCTGCAATTTATTGGTCCATAGGTGGCTTCTACTTTAACATGTATTCATTCTTTGGTTCTGCTGTAGAACCAAGACTTTACTACGATGGATCTAATTACATTTCATTCCCAACTATTGCAAATGCCACTTGGTTCCAAAATCGCTGGAGGCATATTGCAATTACAAGAAGTAATGGCGTTACTTATATGTGGCTAGACGGAACATTGTGGGGTCAATCTAGCACGGCATATGACATGCAAGATGGAGCTAGCGAGTTGTGGATTGGCGGAAACTCAAGCGAGACAGTATTCTGTTTCGGCGGTCAAATGACAAATTTCCGCTACCTAGTTGGGGCAGCTGTTTATACTCAGAACTTCACTCCTTCTACGCCGCTAACTAATTTAAATGGCACAAAACTGTTGCTTCTAACGTCAACGGCGCAAACTATCAATACAGACAGTAGCAGTCTCAACAAGACAGTCACATCCATAAATGGCATGATTTATACTGCTTGTAACGGAACTACTCCAACACCTACTCCAAGTGTGACAAGAAGTCCTACCCCAACACCAAGTCCTTCTGCTACACCTCAGGCGGCCTTCTTGCAATGCCCCGGCGCTAACGGTTCTTATACATTTGCTGCAAGCCAGCTAGAAGTGCCTTACAATAATGGCCTAACAATAGGAACAAGTGATTATACGATTGAATGCTTCATGTATCCAACTGGCTTTGGTGTACAAGGCACGCTATTTGCTTTCGGCCCATATTCCGGCGGCATATCACTAGAGTTTGTTGGATTTGGAGCACAAAAAGGAATAAGACTTTACAGCCAATCTATTGGCGCTCAGGTGCTTGGCACTTTGACCACTAACTACTACAACCAATGGAGCCATGTGGCGCTTGTTAGAAGCTCAGGCGTTACAAGTCTTTATCTTAATGGCGCATGGCAAGGCAGCACATCGGCTTCGTATGATATCAATGACACCACCAGTTCACTGTGGATTGGAAATGATGGCAGTCTTGATAGCGGTGTAAGTTTCGGCGGAAACATAACAAGCTTCCGTTGGACTAAAGGAAATGCAATTTATACCAGCAACTTCACACCTCCATCTTATCCACTGACAGCACTCACCGGCACTGAATTGTTGCTAAATACAAGCTCTGCCAGCGGCATAACTACTGACGATAGTGGATACAATAGAACTGTAGTCAATGACAATGTGAGCTTTAGCGTCTGTCCAGCAACGCCTACACCCACTCAAAGTCCTAGCGTTACACCCAGTCCTACCCCAAGCAGCAGTCCTTCACCAACACCAAGCCTTACAGAAAGTGGTACTCCATCTCCAACACCAAGTGAATCACCAAGTCCTACACCTAGTGA
>Ga0129333_10000988_pt1 | contig 25118 bp, 18 predicted proteins | sample CPB6_08_DNA_FD_94474 | JGI IMG/M metagenome (GOLD analysis project Ga0129333, IMG submission 94474) | Freshwater to marine salinity gradient microbial communities from Chesapeake Bay, USA - CPBay_Sum_0.6_0.8_DNA | ecosystem: Environmental > Aquatic > Marine > Coastal | place: USA: Chesapeake...
ATTAAATATACTTGGCCGGCGTTGGCCTTTGTGGTACCAGGAGCTGTTCCGTCTCCTGCACCGTTCTGTTTATCCTGTGCTGTGGCTACAATAACTAAAGGTACTGTGCCTGGCTCAGCAGGAGTATAGAACGATTCGTCAATAACTTTGACTTCTACGCCTGGTGAAGTTAGTGCCATATTAGATTCTCCTATGGGGTTTCATTGTAATATTATTTAGCGGTTTTTTCTAAAACGGACTGGTTATAAGCCCATAAAAAGGGGACAAAAAGGGCAGCATAAATAGCTTTATGCCACGTCCTTTATGTGTTTGTGGGTTTAGACCCGCTGCTATTAACTATTACAAAAATAACAAACCCTATTATCGCAAAAAATGCGAAGTATGTCTACATGGCGGCGTAGGCAAAGGTATACCTAAGTGGTATCAAGAAGGCTTTAGACTAAAGCCTGTATGTGACAAGTGTGGATTTAAAAGCAAGCACAAAGAACAGTTTAATGTCTACCATATAGATGGTAATATGAACAACAACCGACCTATTAATTTAAAATGCGTATGTGCTAATTGTCAACGCATTTTATCCAAAGAAGGAGTTAATTGGCGACGAGCTGATCTTCAACCAGATTTCTAATCTGTGCGAATAGGTCGTCTATAGTTCCGTTGTTATCTATAGTTGTATCGATAGCGCCACCAACCCAGGCAGTTTCACTAGCATGAATTTTTCTCTGCTCCATACGCATTTTGCTAATAGCCCAACTCATATTTTGAGGGCCAGCATTCATATTAACAGCATCCTCGTACCACTCAGGGTCGTCACCTCGCTTAACTCGAACTACAATGCCTCCAGCATTATGTATGGCTTTAATTTCATTAGGAAAACGTACATCTGAAATCACAATGTTATCTCGAGTTTTACGCATCTTGTTTTCAAGACTAGCGATCCAGATGTCATCGTGAAACCCGTTACGACAAACTTCAGTTCCCCAGTACTGTAAAATCCATCTTGGAGTTAAATTAGGCTTGTTTAATCTTTCTGCCCACCATGGATCTACTTGCTCTCTCCACTCACGGGCTTCTTTGGTGCGGCCTTCAAGCAAAACTCGATCCCAACCAAACACTGCGGCCACTGCATCTTTAAGTGTATTAGCAAATGAATCTCGTCGAAATCCATGAAAGTTAACTAGATAATCTGCGGCAGTGTCTTTGCCTGAACCAATAAATCCGACGAATCCAATAATCATAGTATCTCCTGCTGATACTATATTTTATACTAAACTAGTTAGCTTGTCAAGATTTTATATGCCATATTTGTTGCGTTTTGGCTTGGCAATAGGACTTACTTTATTGGTTGTTTTAAGCTCTTCGCTGTTCATGTTACCGTGGTTTAAATCTTCGTGTGAGGCTCCAGCAACTTGGTAGGCTATCTTCAACATATCTGCTTCTTCTGGTGTATAAGGGAAAGCAGCTCGTTTTTTACCTATCCAACTTTTAGCATCGATGTCTGGTTTCTTTTTGCCGTCAGTAGAAGCAGCAGCCATGCCTACACGAAACATAACATAATCACTATTAGCCCGTTCAGCATCACCGAATAAATGAACTCCTTTGGTAGCTTGATTTTGTCGCTTAGTCATTTTACCTTGCTTGACTTTAGCTTCGCTAATAATTTCGTATACTTTCATAATTAACCAATAACAAAAGTGTAACCAGTACCGCCCGAAACATAAGTCTCAAGTTCTTTATCTAGTTTTTCAATTTCTTCTTTGCTGGCTGATTTTAGGTCAGCACCATTTAATTGTGTGCCACCTTGTGGACCAGCAATGTTAGCAAATTTACTGCGAGCTTCCCCTAATATGCCTTTACAAATGGCCAATGTATAATCTTTAATCCACTGACTGGCATAAATGTCGTTGATTAAATTAAAATCAGGACGATAATTATAACATCTCAACATCACAGTTTCTTTTTCTGTAAAAGGACGTTGTAGCATACGCCATGTATGGCTGTGCGGAATCCACTGAAATTCTATATAGCTACCAAACATTCGACCTACCATTTCTTGATACTGGGAGAAAAAATCATAGGTAGCAATACCGCCTAGCATGGTAGAATTAAGCAAATACGTGTTAGTGTAAGCTAGATTAAATGGTTCAAAATTTGTACCAGTACCGCCGCCTGTTCTAGATCCTAACGTTCTACGGAATGCCGAACGAACTTCTATCACTTCGTCAGGAAGCTTGTAATCGTTTACATCTTTAGTCAATTCTAAAAACATATAGCTTTCTTCTACAGCATTAGGACTGCGCTGTCTAAAACGTGTTAATGTTTTGGTAAGAGCAGTTTCATAATGTATGGGATCAAGCTCTACATCAATCATGCCGTCACCTAGCATAGCTCGGACATAATCGTAGACTTTTTGACGTTCTGCTTGTACATTAATTTCTGACATTTGAATCTCCCGTATTATTTATCGCTAAATATTATACTATGCCGCGTTTATCACTTTACCGCCCAGAAAAGGGCAACGATTACAAATTTATTGATCGCCAGGCCAGTGAAATGTTCACTGCTGGAGGCACAGACATATATGTACACAAATATATAGGTCCGTTAAATCCTTCAGACGAAGATGCCACCGCAGATCAGCCGCAATATGCGTCTGTAAAAGAGACAAATATTCAAGATCTATTGTTTTTAGAAAACAGAGATCGCAAGTATGATTCTAGTATATACAAAATTAGAGGCGTATATAACGTACAAGATATTGACTTTAATTTAAGTCAATTTGGACTTTTTATAGATAATGACACGTTGTACATGACTGTACATATTAACGATTTTATTAAGACCGTAGGAAGAAAACCGCTCAGCGGTGATGTATTAGAAATACCTCATTTAAAAGACGAATTTGCCCTTAATGAAGCAGATGTTAGTTTGCCACGCTACTATGTGATCAGCGATGTTGGTCGCGCAGCAGAAGGATTTAGCCCTACATGGTATCCACATTTGTATAGATTAAAACTGACAAAAATCAGTGACAGTCAACAGTATAAAGAAATTTTTGATCAGAAAATTGTAGATCCAATTACCGGCGACGAAACTGCTCAAACTTTAAGAGATTTACTCAGTACCCAACAGAAAGCATTAGACATCAACGATGCTTTGATCGCACAAGCAGAAGCAGATGCTCCAAAAAGTGGATACGAAACACAACATTTTTATACTCTTGCTATAGACGAAAAAGGCAATGCTGCATTAGAAACAGTAGACGACAGTGCTACTCCTCCTGATGCTAGCTCAACAATGATGGATGCTAGTAGAATTACTAAACGTCCAAAGCGCAGCGGCTATCAAGGTTATTTGTTAGGCGATGGTATTCCAGACAACGGAGTAGATTTTGGGCATGGTATACAATTTCCTCAAAGTCCGTTAGAGGGTGATTACTTTTTGCGTACAGATTTTTTACCCAATCGTTTGTTTAGATTTGACGGTGCGAGATGGATAAAGAGAGAAGATGCTGTGCGTACAACAATGACTCAAACTGATACTAAAGACACACAAAAAGGAACGTTTATCAATAACAATAATAAGACTGGTGTTGGATTTATTATCAGCGATGTTATTAGACCGGTGTCAGCTACAACAACAGTGTTGACCAATGAAACATTTACCGCTGGTATGTTTGCCAGTGTGTCCAGTGATACTGTAGATACTAAAGTATTGAGTGTTACTTCTGGCGCCGGTGGTAAAGCATTAATTACATTTACCAATGCTGTTCCTGCTGGGAAACAAGTCGAATGGAAATTGTATTCAAGTTCGACCGAAGAAAGAGTAGCTCTTAGCAAAGTTTTAAGACCAAAGGCTGATTTATAATGCAATATTTTTATGACGGGCAAATAAGAAGATATCTTCTACAAATAATAAGATTATTAAGTAATTTTGTTGTGAGATATGGAGACGGTACTTTGGTTAGAGTACCCGTAATGTATGGAGATCCTGATAGACAAGTAGCTCATATTGTCAATCAGAACAGCGAAAATACTACTGTGAGCGCACCTCGAATAGCAGTTTATATTACTGAATTAGAATTAGACACTTCTAGATTAGCTGATCCTAGCTTTGTAGGTAAGATGCACATTAGAGAAAGAGAATACGACGACCTAACTGGAGAATATACTAGCAGTCAAGGTAATACTTATACCGTAGAACGATTAATGCCGACTCCATTTAAATTATCAGTAAAGGTTGATATTTGGTCTACAAGTAATGATCAAAAATTACAAATTTTAGAACAATTACTAATGTTGTTTAACCCCAGTTTAGAAATTCAAACTACTGATAATTATATTGATTGGACCAGCTTGAGTGTAGTTGATTTAACTGCGGTAACGTATAGCAGTAGAGCCGTGCCTGTTGGGACCGGTACCGAAATTGATATAGCTACCCTGTCTCTTCAAACTCCAATTTATATCAGTCCGCCTGCTAAAGTTAAGAGACTTGGTGTAGTTACTAATATTATTACCAGTGTGCTAGGTTCTATCGATCAAGTCTCAGATTTTTATGTCGAAGGATTGGGTTCTGATAATAACAAGAGCGAAAGCGGTACGGTAATTGGCAGTCTTTTATTCAGTATGAATACCAATTTGTTGTTTACTTTAGAAGTTACTAGTAATCAACTTAGATTAATTTCTAAAAATGAATATGTGAGTTGGTACAAAATTATAGAAATGAATCCTGACATTTATAAAGAAGGACTTACAAAGATATATCTACGACAGCCAGATGGTACTTATGTAGTAGGATATGTTGCGTTAAATCCGTTAGATGACACTATTATGACAGTTAATTGGGATCCTGACAGTTACCCTAGTAATAACTCCATTCCGTCTACATTTAGAAATCCCGGTCTGCTAGGATCTTTTGATGCCATAATTGATCCGCAAAAAACTAGACCTGATACAACCAATACTGGTACTAGATATTTAATACTTGAGGGTATAGGTGGTGGATACAGAGACACATTTACCGCAGAAAATAGTGTTCACAAAATTGCTACAGATTTTTTAAGACGTAAAGTAAATGATCATAAAATATTTGTTGACGGCGTTGAAGTAGGCAGTGGCGGCCCTAGTGAACCGTGGAATCCTGCTAACCCTGTTATTTACAATAGTAATTATTACATAACATTAGATGATGCTGCTCCTCCGGGTAGTGTGATAACCTACGAACTTTACATGAACGACGATGGTCCTGATGCATGGAAAAACAATGATGGCAGTGATTTTATTGCTGAAGCTAATGACATAGTAGAATGGAATGGCACAAAATGGAACGTAGTTTTTTCTGCTAGCGAAAGCGAAGACATGATGTTATATTTGACTAATTTATATACTGGTACACAGTACAAATGGAATGGTGTATATTGGAGTAAGAGTTTTGAAGGTGAATACGGTAAGGGAGACTGGCACCTTGGACTCTAAAGAAAAAATTACCTGTAGTGGTGCGTTATTTTATGCCAAATCAACTCGACGTGTGCTGTTCATACAGAAATCTAATGGTAAGCATCAAGGAACATGGGGTATAGTGGGCGGCACTAACGAATCATTAGAAACACCGTGGCAGGGTCTTACTAGAGAAATTCAAGAAGAAATAGGATTTGTGCCTGAAATAATAAAAACTATACCAATTGAAACTTTTGTTAGCAATGATAAAATTTTTAATTTTCACACATATCTTTGTATAATAGACAAAGAATTTATACCATGTCTAAGTAATGAACATAGCGGCTGGTCGTGGGCCAGTATAGATGTTGCTCCAAAACCTTTACATCAAGGTTTAAGAAATAGTTTCAATAACAAAATTGTTAGAACCAAACTTGAAACTATTTTTGAAATTATTGAAATGTTTTAAGCGTAAACAGCATTTAACAAGAACCATAAACTACTAGTTACTGCTACATATTCTAGAGTAGTTCCTGCTGTTTGAGCAACTCCTGTGTTTACACCAGTTGTATTAATTTGTCCGCCAGTGTGTGGGTAAACAGTAATAGAGCTTCCTAATGCGTTTCTTATAATAATTCTTTCTCCGCCTACTGGTGTAGGCAATAAAACGCCGCCACTACCGCTGTTTACATTACTAATTTGTCTAGTTAAAAGAGTAGCAGTACCTTGTGTTGAACCTGCCGCTGCCACTGCTGTGTTATTACCAAAAGCTACATAACCGCCATATTGTCCTAATCTAATAAGCCCTGTGTCTGTAACTTCGATACTAGGTACTCCGGACACATCATTTACAGAAAAAATAGTTCCGGTAAGTGAATTAGTAATGCTGAATAACTGACCAGCAGATCCTTCAAAACTTAATGTTCCGTTATTTGTAGGATAAACACGTAGGGTGATATTTTGAGGACCCAAAGACGCATTAGCGCCGCTAAACACAACTTGAGGGTCGTTGGCTGATCCTATATTAGGTGTTATTACAATATTTTTATCTGAATTTGCCATTTTTTAAATTCTCATTGTTATTTATGTGATTTCTCTGAAGCTAATTTATCCATTAAACGCCCCATTTTTCTAAAGGACAAATCTTAAATTTATATGAAATTACATATTCTATAGGACACGCACATTGGTCGCAACTTGGTGCTCCTAATATTAAAGTTTGTTTTTCACAAGCATTGCATAATGCTAGTCTAGCTTGTCTTTCTTGATCGCTAGTAATAACGTTAAAATTTTCTACATCTTTAATCATATATTGAATATCCTTCTCATAGCATTAAAATTTTGTGCTATTTCGTTAGCAGATAGTTGTCTATTATAAATTTCAACTATGGGCATATTTCCGTTAAAATAATCATCAGCGTTATCGTGCCCTAATCCTATTCTTCCATTACTAGCAGGATTTGTCGATGGTATGTTTCCTATACTTCTACTTGTATACAACGAACCATTTTTATATATTTCAGATGTGCCATTAATTTTCCAAGTAAAACACATATTAGTCCAAGTGTTTAAAGGTATGACAGACGAAACACTGCCAAAAGCTAGATCATTATTACAACATGTTGAACCGTCTCCTATTCTAAAATAGAAAGTATCTGAGTATGGTCCTATCCAAAACCAATCTCCAGCATTCGGAACATCGTCTTCTCTATTAACAAAATAACCATTACCTCCATTATATCTTGTAGGATAAATCCAAAAATTCATCGTTCCCTCAGTTTTGTTAAATGCTGTCGATAACGGGATAGTAATATAGCTAGGATTTGAATAAGTAAAATTAAAAGTATTATTGGCATTATACGTTAAATTGTTTACTGTAATTGTACTTTGACGTATAGTATCTATTAATGCCTGTGTTGTGCTTCTTGACCCGCTTGGTCCAACGAACGGGGCTGTCATTCCGCTAGTAGAACTAAAAAGCACCTGCGGGTTCTTCATTAAAAGATACCCAGTAGCTGCAAGTCTGCCTCCGCTGCACCCTCCCGGATACAATAACATTCTAAGACCCGAAGTTGCTGTTGCGGCGTTACCGTTTATTTGAATTGTTTGCCAAACACCTAAATTTCCATTAGGTAATGCCGCAGAGCCGCCGACACCTGAACCTAAGTTTTCAAAATTGGCCATATAAGTGTCGCTTAATGATGTAACGTCCGGACTTAAATAATAATCAAATGTGAATGTTGGGAATTGTCCAGCGGGAATAGTAACATCATTGCCATGATAATGACAGCCGTTCGTTCCTAAATCATATCTATAAACAACATCGTCTGGCGTAATGGTGTACCCGCCGTATGTTCCCGAATATATTCTCTGAAAGATACCTGTGCCATTAACAGCGAAGCTTACGTTATTGTTACTATCGGGTACAGGAACTGCGAATTGATTAGTAATAGGTTGTCCCTTCCAAGATTTTGCTGTGTTATACATATTGTAATCAAAAATTAATCCTAAATTTACAGAATTAGGTCCTGCACTTATAGCCATTTATTTCTCCGCTAACTTCATTTAAATTCCAAATCTCATACGCTGAGAAGCAAAATTCTGTTGAACTTCCAAAGAACTCAACGCTCGATTATACACACTTACTGAATGAATTTTTCCAGTAAATGGTTCTGCACCGCCGTTAACATCTGCTCCTATTCTAAAATTATATGTTACAGGAATACTAGCTGATAATACTCCGGAATTTTGTTGTACTCCGTTTCTGTAAAGAATTACATTCCCAGACGAGTCACGTGTTGCTGCAAGATGATATGTACCAGCACCAATTGGTGCGCCAGGAAAGTATACAGCACCATTTATGTAAATTCCGTATCTTCCCGATACCCATAATGTACCAGACGTGCTACTTGTACCGTAGTTACCAAAAATTTCATCAGCAGTGGCTCCTGTAGTAGTATACCAGGATTCCACAGTAAAAGCTTGATTACCTGTGATAATATTGTTACTGTTAAGGTCTAGCCATGAAGCACCGTTAAAATTAAAAGTTCCATCTGTATTGTATGTTAAATTATTAGCAGTTAATGTGTAATTGCCTGTTAAATCAGTAACTACTTGTGTACTGCTTCTTGTAAAATTACTAGGCACGTACTCACTTGATCCTGATCCTTGATAAATCATTATTTCAGAAAGATCCCAAGCAGATTGAGAAGGCATATTGTCGTTAAACCAATAAAAATATGTTGCTCCCGACTGACTTGTTGAAAATGTATAGCTAAATTTTTGCCAAGTCTTTCCTACTGTAAATGAAATACCAGTATATTCTCCGTTAGTCCATCTGTTAATAGATGCTCTTGTTCCTACACAATTAGGTGTGGCGGCTTTATGATAAAAACTTATTGTGTATGTATTACCTGCTACAATGCTAGGTTCATTACCGTAGGCTAATCCGTCAGTGACACCGTCTGGTCTATACCAATGAATTCTCATACAATCGTGTGATCTGCCTTTGTATTGAAAACCGTTAGGAATAATCTGCTTTATTATTCCAGAATTAGGAAGATGTGGTGGTCCCCACCACATATTTGATACGCCGCTGCTAATTGGAACTCTATTATCTGTATTCAAATTAACCTGATGTTGAAAAGGATTAAGAGCGTCTTGTGTTGAATCATAAGCATAAAGAGAAAATTGATTTGCATCCCATCGTCTTACTAGATAATTTGTTCCGTTGGCTAATCCCCCGCCTGAAGTTTGAGGGGTCATTACATCATATGTTCTTAATGGGTGTCCTGGACAAGTTACTATATTATTTGATACACCAGTTATAGTGCCAATAGAAAAATAAGTTCCACTACCGTATTGATTTGTATTATACGTTCCCCATCCCGATGATACTGTTGGATATCCAGCATTGATACCGTTAGGTAAAATGTTTGTCAGTGGAGGTCCAGAATAACTACGAATATTATTTTGATCGTAGCAGAATATTAGACCGCTAGTAACAATTCCGGGAGAACTAAAATATGCCATGTTAAATTCCGTATTCTCTTCGTTGATAATTAAACAAATCCAACACATCATCGTTGTCAAATATTGTTCTATAAGTCCTAACTACTGCTACTCCGCCCGTGTCGCAAGTTCCAGCATATCCTGTGCCTATTTGTAAGTAATTAGCCTGTGGAGGCAATTGAATAGCACGTTGAGTCCAACTACCACTAGGACTTCCATTTAAATACCATTGTCCCGAAGTTAGATGCGGTCTTAAAACACACACAACATGATTCCAAGCATTATTATTTAATCCCCCCGAACTGCTATAATCGTATGCGTTGTAATTTCTGTAGCCGCTTATATCATTACCGGTTTCCCAAGTCATGGCAATTTCTTGTTCGTAGCTAGCATATATACTACCAGTCTTTTCAAACACTGTTCTTCTGTTAGGTTTTGTTTCATTATACAACCACATCTCTATACTGGTTCCGTATCTATAATCTGTTTTTTGTGCGTCGGCAGCGCTGCTATACCAATACATAGAGCTGTTAAATCCAAAACAATCAATGCCTCCTTTAGAAGTATGATTGATGGTACCGGCATAATTCAAATTAATTGTATTGCCGGCAATATCATACCATCTACGATTAGGATTAGACATTGAATTAAATCTAGAAGCTGTATTACGTTGTTCAACTTGAATGCCATCTACCCAAAGAGTTACTCCATTTACGTAGCAATCTATTCTTGCTTGAATAAAGGCTGCGCTGGCATTAGTAAATGTATATGTTCCTGTGACTCTAGTCCAATCTGTAGTGACGTTAAAGTAGGGTTGTCCATAAGTTATGTAATTTCCAGCACTATTGGCCTCAAATATTAGCATGGATGCTGTGACCGTGGTACTGGATTTGACCCAAAAACTCACAGTCCATGTTTGACCTTGTGCAGCAGGCGCTAGATTCCATGTAGTTGAGTTATAAGTTCCTATATATCCCGAAGTTCCTGATGTAACCATCTTCATAGGAGTATTGCCTACAGGACTTATCATTGTAGTATCTCTGCTCAGAGTCATTTGATAGGCACCACCAGGTTGTGCCCAAGTAAAAATATCTAAAGGATATGGGTGTACGTTAGGACTCCAACTTTTAGGATTATTTACATCTACGCAAAACGTTAAGCCTTCGGGTAGAATAGACGAATTTAAATTAATTGCCATTATCTTCCAAACCTTCCGCGATCAGCATTAAAATTTTGAGTTACTTCGGCGGCAGTCAGTGCTCGATTGTATACTCTTGATACGGCAATTTGTCCGTTAAATGGATAGCCACCACCACCGTATATTCCTACATATTGGTTAGTTTGTCCAGTAGGTAGAGTACCAGTATAACTAGTTTGTGTTATCTGAATGCCGTTAACATAAATTGTTTTTAATCCTGATCCAACAGTACATACAATATGATACCAACCGCCTGGAGCAATATATGTAGGGGCAAAAAAAGTTAAATCTTGTGGAGACAAACTCATTGTTCTAAAATAAAATGTTCCGTCGCTGTTATAAAAATTGCTATATTGTGTATTAACTTGACCTTTTTCAAACAGAAATCCATTTTGATAAACAGTAGAATTGGGTTTGTTCCAGCTTTCCATAGTAACAGCTTGAGAATCAAACACTGAGGAAGTTGATGACGTAATTGAACTGTTAGATCCATTAAAACTAAAAGTTCCATCGTTAGAATATGTTAAGTTATTAGCAGTCCATATGTTATAATTAGTAAGATCTAGTACAGCTTGACTAGTTGACCTTGTTCCGTTAACAAATCTACTTGGATACGTGCCTACTTCCATTTGTAAGTTTGTATAATAGCGTTTACCAGTGTAGTTATTATTTCCATAGCCTACATACCAGTTAAAGATATTACTGTAATCCGACGGTGTAGATATTGTCATATAGCAATATCTCCACCTTATTCCGCCTACAAATCTTGTTTCAATTACTGTTCCTATGTCTATTCCTGTAGCAATATGATTTCCAGATGCGCTAAAAGTTCTAGCATGAAACATTCTACTACCGTCAGCACAACTGTAATCAGGTGATTCACCGTACCAACCGCTCATAACATAAGTTGTATTAGAAACTAGTTCAGAACTTAGGTTAATTTGATATTCTGTATAAGGAGTTCCTGCAGTTTGTTCTAAAACCCATTGTGAATCTCCAGGATTGTCTGGAAATGAAATTACTGTATTAGTAGCATTACTACCGCTCTCTTGCGGCATACCTGTGCCGCCTGCAAAATGTCCGTTAATAAAAAAATTTGTTGTTGGTTTTCCGAGGTAAGATTTTTTTGTGTTATACATATCATAACTAAAAATTAATCCGTTTTGAGTAACAGTGGGTCCAAAATTTATACTCATATTCCGTACCTACGCCTTACTAAATTAAAATTTTGACTTACTTCATTAGCAGATAACACTCTGTTATAAATTCTAGCTACATAGAATTTGCCTTCAATACTAAATCCCGTATTTCCGCCCCATCCACTACCATATGGGTACAATGATCCAAATAGTGTTCCAAAATCGTTAGTTCCTGAAGAGCCGCCGCCGCCGCTCAACCCGTGATTAGTTGCCCCAACAAGGACTGCTCCGTTTTTATAAACACCGTATTGTGTAGGATTCATCCACCATACCATATGAGTAGTTTGACCTGTACAAATAGACGAATATCCTAAGGCTGCACCGGACGCATTAGAATGTAATCCAAAACTTCCGTCTGTCATAGTATAGTTATACTGGCCGCTGCCATTCCATGGCCTACTTACTATGTACCCGCTAGTATCACTCGAATTAAAAACTAATTCTATCGATAACGATGAATTGCCATTAACTCCATTAGGACTCCAAGCGTTCCAATAGTTTCCGCCATAAGCATATATGTATTGGTTGCTTAAAAAATTTGGATTAAGAGTGATAGCATTGTAATCTGAATTAAAAGTTCCGAGGCTGGGAGCATTAATTTCTACAGTTCGGTTATTAACAGAAGTGTCTAAGATAGATTGTGTATTAGCTCTAACAGTGTTAACCTCAGGCCAATATCTAGGATGTAGACCGCTGTAATTTCCTTGTAGGATAGCTACTTTAGCTACAGATAACTTATCGTTAAAATTTGAATAATTATAGGTAAAAGAATGACAAGTACAATTAGTTGTTGTTGGTTGTGTATCAAAAGTGTTCCAAGCATAATACCACCCATTACCTAAGTAAGTTCGATTACTGTCAGAATGTATTCCGCTTTCTGTTAGATATCCGCTTGGGCCGTACTCATACCTATACATCCAGTTAGGATGTGTATAACCTGAATCATTTCTATATAAAATGAGATAAGTGTAAGTTGTAGATCCACTAAAAAATGCTGTATTACCATAATTGGCCCAGTTTACACAACACCACGACGCACCAGTATTTTGATAGTTACAGAAATTTACCAAAGTATCGCCCAGTGTTGGAATGTTTACTATTTCTGTTCCGCTGGTCAATACATAACCAGTACCAGATCCGGCGGTAATCCCCATAGTATTAATTAAATTTCTTATCGACGGACCTTTATAAGACTTACTATTAAGAGTGTCTATATTAAATTGTAATCCGTCAGTTACTATAGAAGGTGATAAGGCCATTTACCATTTCTCCAGCGGACATTGTTTAAATTTAAAAGTAATCATCATACTTATATTACAACCAGAACCTTTACATTTAGTCTGTTGATCTGTGTCAATATAAAAATTTTCACAAGGTTTACATTTTTCAAGTCTATTATTAGATTCAGTTGCATCGCATACTACAGAATCTAACGAGTTTTCTTCTACGACAGTTGGTGCTGGATTAGGATTCATCATATTCCGTACCTTTCTCTCTGCGCTGAAAAAATATTTTTTATTTCAGTATCATCTAATCGTCTATTATACATAGCTATGTAGGATATGTCACCCCAAAATTGATCTGGTCCGGCAGAATTATAAGCGCCTAGAGTTCTGAAGCCGCCTTTAAATCTTGCATTAGCACTGCTGTTAGATCCTCTTATTGTTTCTGGAGAATCATTATAAGCAAATGTGTAGTAGTTAAAATTATTTTGTGTGCTTACCCAACGCCATACTAGCATGTTCCATTGCGTAGTTCCATAACCGGGCAAACTCTGCTGGCTAAATCCCGAACTATTAAATCCGGTACCATTTACGTTATCATACATGCCTATTAACCAACCGCCAGCTTGTACAATTACTTGATGGTCGTTATTAGACGTTTCTCCTCTAAATAGTGTTCTCCAATTTGATGAAGAATTCAGTATTCTTGTCCAGACTATAGCGGTAACTGTTCCTGAAAGAGGTATATCAGATCCGCTAGTAGTTACGGCACAACCAAACGATCCTCCAAAATTCATATATTTTGGTCCTGAACTGTTATAAGCTCCAGCATTGGTGAGAGTGAAATTATTTCCACTTCCGCTAATATCAGTCCACGATGTACCAGAACCTGGATAAGATCTAGTATTACCTGCGTCTAATAATAAAGCTAATCCGTCTGTAGATATTTCAGGTCCATAATAAATTGACATTACTGGTCCTCAATCTCGACCTCTAATTTATCTACGTCCTTGCGTTCTCCGTAGATTACATAAAAGCAATCAATATTTTCACCAACTACTTCTACACGGTTGTCTTTGATTTCTCCGACATAGATTTCTTGCTTACGACCCTTAGGAGTAATGCTTACTGTGATAGAATCAGGATCGACTAGCCCAGTCCAATAATCTGGTAATTCTATCACATTAGAATTCTTTAGGGTACCTCGAACATAAACACCGTTTTCTGGACCTTCTAAGCTGCCATATCGTAGCTTCATACCAGATTTAGTTGGGTGATCGATCAAGAAGCTTTTAGTTGTGGCAGCAAAGGCACCGTTGACTTTCAATCTATAATTTGCATCGGCGGCCGTGTTCCATGGAAATCCTATCATTACTGTTGCTGCTGCTGCGTCATTTTGTATGAATAGAGGAGCCCATGCGTCTAAGTTAGTAGTGTGAGCACCGATATGAGCATATCCGTGAGCAGAACCTAAAACTGGTCGTTGACCGTTATTGTCTCCAAATGCTCCTGCGATCCAACCAGTGGCTGCTGCTGCAGCACCAGAATTGTATGCTGTAAAGTGATTTCTAGCATTACTACTATTAGTTCCTAAGAATCCCGCATTAGTAACTGCGCCAAATCTAGCAGCACCGTCTGCTGATCTAATTTCTGCTACTACTGTAGGTGTAGTATCACTAGAACCAGTTCCGCCTTCCCATGTCCAACCATATCCAGCAGCATCTTCAATATAGTTTCTCAAGCCCCAAGAAGTAACCAATGTACTTGAAGGTACTGTAATATTTCCTTTAGTACCTATACTTGTTTGACCAGCTTGTGCCATATAGGTTTGCCACGTAGTATAAGAATCTGCATACCAACTTATACCATGAGTAGCGTTACTATCTCTACCAATTAGAATTCTAGGAAAATAACTTTGTGAATTAGAACTAATACCACCAGTTACAACTAGTGAACCGGTAGTGCTCGAAGTAGCTGCGGTACCATGAGTATTAATTTGTGCGGATGTTGTAGTTGAACCACCTCCGTATAATCTTGTTGCTCCAGAATTAGTATTACCATAACCAATAAACATACCGTCATTGAAGGCAGATGAAGTATTATTTCTAATAACACGCACACTGGTATAAACGTCATTAGTAGCAAAATCAAGACCATCAGCCCCGCCGGCTAATCCTGATCTAATTACTTCATTACATGTTATTGTTCCAGCGCCAGTAGTTGATCCAATATTAATATTAGTTGTACTACCCGAAACTCCACTTGTACCTATGTTAATTGTTTTAGTAACGCCGTTAGCTGTAGCACCTGTGCCCAAGTTCAGTGTTTGAGCTGCTGTGCTTTGACCTATAGTTATTGCCCCAGTTGCCCCAGTTCCGCCTAATGTAAAAACTCCAGTAGTTTGTGCGCTGTATATTGTTACATTACCTGTTGTTGTAGTATTATATAAAGTGCTGTTAGTTCCAGCTGCGCTGACAATGTCACCACCTGTAACAGTTATATCACCATTAACAGTTAAATCTCCTTGATCTAAATCAAAAATAAACTGATTAGTGCCGCCGCCTACAAATTGTATTTCGTTAGGCGTTGCTGCCCAACGTATGCCCCAAGCGTTTGCTGCTGTTCCGTGGCTAGGATAATAATCTTCAGAAATACCCCAGATATCGTGATTGTCGTCGCCAGTTTCTCTTGATATAAATCCGCCACCTAATATTGGTCTATTAGCTATAGCAGAAGGAAACGACGCTTGTCCGCTTACTGTTATAATAGGACTAGACAATGTGGTCGTCCCGCCGTTTGATCCGCCAATATTAACGTTGGTTGTAGAACTAGCTACGCCGCCTGTGCCTATATTAACTGTTTTTGTAATAGAAGCAGCAGCAGGAGCAGTACCAAAATTATAAGTGCTAGCTGCAGTGCTAGCATTTCCTATGTTGATAGTTTGTGCGGCAGCAGCATTGCCAATGTTTAAACTAGTCGCAGCACCAAATGCGTTAACAGTAGTACTAGTTGTATTCCATAAATTAACAGTGGCTTGACTACCTACCACAGTGGGATTATTAATTGTAGCAGTACCACTGGTAGCTCCCATGTTAAGGGTAGTGGCAGCACCGGCAAAGTTTACAGTAGTACTAGTTGTATTCCATAAATTAACAGTGGCTTGACTACCTACCACAGTAGGATTATTGATTGTTGCTGTGCCACTGGTAGCACCAATATTAACTGCTGTACCTGCGCCGGCAAAGTTCACAGTAGTACTAGTTGTATTCCATAAATTAACAGTGGCTTGACTACCTACCACAGTAGGATTATTGATTGTTGCTGTGCCGCTAGTTGCTCCCATGTTAAGGGCAGTGGCAGCACCAGCAAAGTTTATTGTAGTAGCAGTAGCATTGGCTAAATTAAATGTAGCCGTACTTACTGTTAAGTCTCCTCCGTCGATATTAACGTCAAGGTCAACATCTAAATTATTTTTAATATTAGTTGTACCAGTAGCAGCGCCAATATTAACTGTTGTACCTGCACCGGCAAAGTTCACCGTAGTAGCTACTGTATTGTAGACATTTTGAGTTGTCTGACTACCCACTAGTGTTGGGTTATTGATTGTAGCAGTACCACTGGTAGCTCCCATATTAAGGGCAGTGGCAGCACCGGCAAAGTTCACCGTAGTAGCTACTGTATTGTAGACATTTTGAGTTGTCTGACTACCCACTAGTGTTGGATTATTGATCGTAGTAGTACCAGTAGTTGTTCCAATATTGACTGCTGTAGCTGCACCAAATAAATTTCCAGTTAATGAGTTTGTGTTAAACACTGACGCTGCGCCGGTATTGTTACTGACAATGGTAGGTGTTGGACCGTTCATGTTAAAAGTAACACTGGTTGCGTTGCTTTGAGTTATTACCGGATTATTAACAGTGACCGTGCCGGTAGAAGCACCAATATTGACTGCGGTAGCTGCTCCGAATAAATTACCTGTAGTTGCTACTGTATTAAAAACGTTAGCAGTAGTAACACCAGTATTTGTACGAATTGTTGCTGTACCTGTAGTAGCATTACCTCTTACTTCTAAGATGCTGTTTCCAGCTGTAGTTCCTAAATTTAAAACTGCTGCGGGTGCTCCTAGATTAGTCGTAGTAGCTGCGCCGCCAACGTTTAATGTTGTAGCATTTGCGTTAGCAAGATTAAATGTAGCTGTACTAACAGTTAAATCACCACCATCAATATTAACATCGCCATCTACATCTAAATTGTTATTGATATTAGTAGTGCCAGTGGCGGCCCCAATTTCCATGCTAGTAGCAGCGCCACCAAAATTAATTGTAGTGGCCACTGTGTTTAATAAATTAAACGTAGTTTGATCTGTACCAATTGTTCCAGTGCCACCACCTACTGTTAGGGTTCCCGAAAATGAACCGTTATTGCCGACAGATAAATCTGTGCCTATGTAGGCTTTTTTAGCTATTGCTGCACCACCTGCCGAATATAAACTAGCTGCGGTATCAGAACTAGATGTGGCATCTGTGGTGCCAAGTATTTGTGCCTCTTCCGTCACAACGAGGCCGTTTTTAACGACGAAATCTACTATTGCCATGCGGTTTCCCTCTCCACCGTTGTGTAGTTTTAAACTACGATATTATATTTATTAGACTGTATTTAGATAACGAACTGTCCTTACTTTAATTGTATTACCTGCTGTAGCTTGTGCTAATAATCTAGCATTAGGAGCACTAATGTCTGCGGTAAATGTAACTAAATTATTATTTCCTGTCTTAATAACTGCGAAATCTGTAATTGATGCAGTAGTACCATCATGAATCATTAATATTTCACTGACTTGATATTTGCCAACGTCTGTGCCGGCAGTACATTCAATCTGAATAGTAAATTTAGCACTACGATATGTAGCTGTAGCAAATGAACTTACTACTGTAGCTGCTGCTGATGTTATAGAAGCAGTTTCATGTGAAGTTATATGTAACAAATCATTAATAACAGCACTATTACCCACCTTAACGGTAGTTCCAGAAGAACCAGTTGAACCAATATTGATAGTACCAGTTGTAGTACCAGTATAAAGATTTACAGTACCTGTGGTAACGTCGCTGGTTAAGTTGATTGTGCCTGCTGCCGTGCTGTTAATTTTAACAATATTTCCAGTTACAGCACCACCAAATGTCAATGTACTTGCAGCGCCCGTGGCAGCTGTAGCAACGTTAATTGTTCTAGCACTAGTTCCTGTGTTAGCTAAAGCCAGTGTTGTAGCAGCGCCAGCAAAATTAACTGTAGTAGCATTAGTGTTAAACACGTTAGCGATAGCCATTGCTGTAGTTAAATTTAGAGTAGTTGATCCACTAGATTCAGCAAGTGTCATTCTTGTTGTAACTGTTTGTGTAGTGTCACCAGTTGTACCAGTTGTACCAGTTTGGAAGTTAATTACACCACCTGTAGCGTTACCTGTACTTAATCCAGGGCGAACTGTTAAGGCTGCACCGGCAATGTTTGTTCCAACACCGTTTTCACCTTTAATAACAGATGCCACTGGTGTAGCACTTGCTTCACTTGAACCAATAGTTACGTTTCGATTTCTAATAACTAGTGTGGATTCTTTTACTATGGTTCCTGCTCTTGCTAAATTAGTTTGTGTTGTTGCTGAGGTAATTTTAAATGTAAATGATTTACTTAACAGTCCAGCACTAGTGATTGGCCATGTTCCGTTGATATTTGCCACGCCAGATGTAGCAACAGTAATTTGATCTCCAGTATTAAGACCTAGACTTTTACAAGTATCTGTAAATGCTATTGGAGCAGATGCAGCTATTATTCCTGTTAGAGCGGCACTTAAATAAATTCTACTATTGTCATAACCTGTTACATAAGTATTTGCTGGAATAAATGAACTTCCTTGAACTAACATACCTGGTCTAATTGTCACTGGATAACCAGTGTATATTAAAAATGCCTGTCCAGAAGCACTTGCAGAACTTAGATTAATTCCCACAGCTCCAATATAAACATCACCGACTCCGGCTGTAGTAGTTACAGTAGAACCTGTATTTGAGTAGGTAAATGTAGTACTGTTTGTAACAGTTACCGCAGCATTTACAGTATTAAAATTACTGTCACTTGAACATACAATAGTAACAGTATCGCCGTTGGTTAATCCGTGATTTGCGGCTGTCACTATAGTTGCCACATTAGATCCGTTACGAGCCACTGTGGATATTGCTATGTTTATGCCAATATTAGCAGTTACTGATACTGTAGATGATCCGCCGGTTGTATAACTTTTAACATTAGTTGTTAAAGACTCAGTTGCGGCATTACTGCCTATGTACACTGCCTCAGCGTCTCCACCAATATTAACTGCTCTAACACTGTTATTAAATAAACTTGCAGCTCCGGATGTACTAGACCCAAATTGATCGCCTGTTATGTTAACGTATTCTGCTACAGTTAAACTAGAACTCCACTGTGGAGCTGATCCGGTGCTAGTCATTATAGTATTAGCAACACCGATACTTAACGGATTCAATGTCTGAGCCGCACTAGCATACAACATATCGCCAATGCCATAGCTGGCAATATTTGTACCGCCTCGATTTACAGGCACATTGCTGGTTAAATTACTAGGATTTAAAAAGTAACTTGAATCATATGTATCTAGTGTACCGGCATCAACAACACCTGCCTTAATTAAAACCTGGCCTGCTGTTAGACTGTCGCCAGTGCCTACACTAAACTGAGTAGTGTTAAAACTAGCGACACCCATTGTTGAATATCCGGCGCTGCCTCCGGTTTTATCAACTTTAGTTACATCAAATGTTAAGTCTCCATAAAACGGACTCGAGCCACTACCGGTTAGAGATAACGCACTGCCGGCTGCTAGTTGAGCACTTTTAACAGCAGTTGACCATATAGAGTCGCCACGTAAAAATGTTGAACTATTGGCTGTTCCTGTGGCCAATCTTGATGTGGCAATAATACCAGATATGATATTACTAGCATCAATGTTAGTGGTAACTAGACTGTTCCAATTTGACCTTGTTGATGAGCTAGTATTAACTGTGCCAATAACCTTAATACTAGCTTTAACCACAGTGATATTTCCACTACCAGTAGCAGTTAAATTGCCTTCTCCTAATACAACTCCTCCTACGCTGCTTAAGGCATCAGCACGAAGAGGATGTACTGTAAAACTATTTGTAGTTACGCTACCTACAAACCAAAAAGTATTCTGACCAATTTGAACTCCGCTTTCATATGGTAAATCTGATCCTACGATACGGAAAGCATCACCTGTGACAAATCCATGTCCCGGAACACTAAAAGTATTATTGACAATGTCAACTGTTTTTCTTGTCAGTGTGTGACCGGCGCCCGTCGACGTAGTCAACGCTACAATTGTTGACAGTGTGTAATTAGTATATAATTCTAATGTTGTTGAATTTATTACTTTAGCGTAATAAACATTATTAGTAATAAGACCGCCAACTGCCGGATCTACTCCTGGATTATATTGTACTGGATCGCCTGAAGTAAATCCATGAGCTGCTAACGTGGTAATTCTATTCAATAGTGTATCTACACCGCCACCTGAGCCAGTAGCTGTAGCATCAAATGTAGCTGTAACTGTTCCAGTTGCGCTAAATGTTGCTACTACACTCGAGTTATGCTCAACAAAATCAGGTGCCCCCGACGTAGCTACAAATGTTTGACCTCCAAATAAATCTAAATACACTCGTTTTTCAACTGCGCTGATTGTGATTTGAAATCCAGATCCTGTTCCACCTAAGAATGTATTGTTTGCTGACAGTGTGTTACTTCCTGCGCTATTAGAGTATCCAGCACCACCAAATACAATATCAACATTAGTAACTGCTCCGGCGGCAACTGTAATATCAGCTAAAGCACATACTCCCGAGCCGGTGACATTAGTTAACGGAACACGATAATATACACCGTTGACATAACCACTGCCTCCAGTTAATCCAGTCAAATTGTTAACTGCGGTAATAACGCCTAGTCTTAATTCTTTAAATTCTCCTTGACTCAATGAATCAGATGCTGTTAGTACCGAACGAACTGTTCCGGTTTCTGCTGCCGGAGTAAAAAACTTTAATGTAGCAGTAGTTGTTGCTGCCACTGTTGATGCTGTTGGAAACGTAATAGTAAATGTTCTAGGATCTACAGCCATATTGACTGTGGTAATCTTTGAACCTTTTGGTATAGTGCCTGCTGTGTCAAAAACAAACTGTCCTGTAGCAATAGTTCCTGTTAAACTGGCTGCTGCTACACTACCAGTCATTGTAGTAGCGCTAGTTGCTCCTGCTAAACTAGCAGTAGCGGTTGTGCTAGCACTTGTAGCGCTATCTGCTGCTACGTTAGAATAATAAAATTCATCAGCATCTAATACTGTGATATATTCTGTATCATCATAGCTGTCAGTAGCAGCATTAATTTTTACTGCATTACCTGAAGTAAAATTATGATTAGCACTTGTTTTCATGTAGACATTGTTGTTATATCTAAATGCTGTGCTAATTGTAGTATTTGTATAAGTTGGCGACGCTGCGGGATCTAAAATAAGATATTGACTAGATGTACTAGCTCTTAAAAAATAGTTTGCTGTAGATGCGCTAGCAGCAGGAGCAGTACTTACTGTTACTGTGGTATTTGAATCACTAGGTGTTCGATCACTGTTAATAATTAGTGTACTTCCGCCAGTGACAAAAGGTGTATTAAATGTACCAAATACGCTGCCTACAATAATATTAGTAGCACTGGTATATGTAGCTTTTAAAATTCCGCTGGCGCCACCGTAATAGATTGTGCCTTGGACTGTAGCAGTGCCTGGATTAATGTTTGTAAACACTTCAAAACTGCCGGCACTTGATCTGTTAACTAACCAAACACCGTTATAGGCTGCGGGTGTAACACCTTCTAAAAGCACATAAGTATCTTTGGTAACAGTGACAGCGCCGCTGTGCGTCACTGTAAAACTGTTTGTTCCGCTGGTAATTGCTGTTGTAGCAGTATTACCTGTAGTTTGTATAATTGTACTACCTACTGATGCTGTAATAGCCGAACTAACTGTTAATTCTTGTTGTTGAAAACTTTCTGTAGCAATATCGCCGCCTAACATATCACTCGCAGGAATATCGTCAATTTGATACAATCTACCGTCTAATCCGTTAGAACTAAAATTTGTAAAACTGCGATTAGTTGGAATTAAGTCAGTATTAATTTGTCCATTAGAATTCAATTGAACTAATGATCCAGGAACAGCATTAGTAGAAACGTTTTTGTCAAGAACATTACCCAAGTGAGTTTGAGCATAACTATAAACAGCTAATTGAGTACTAATACGACTATCTTTTGGTCCGCCAACTTCATTTTCGCCTAAGTCTATATCAGTACTAATAGTTTCAACGGTAACTCCGCCAACACCTAGACGTAGTACGTCTAGTGTGTCTACTGTTATTTTGTTAGTGAATGTAACATTACCAGTTCTGTTATAAGCTCTAATAAAATTACCAACTTTGAAGTCGCCTAGTTCATTTGTTCCAGACGTATAAACACGGCCTCCGTTTTGAGACACTTGTTCATATTCTTCTCTAGTCTGACCTCCGTTCTGTGGTAACGCATTATAGTCTGTACCAGATCCTGCATATTCCCAAGTATGAGCAGACGAGTTAGTGATACTAGGTCTATGGAACCAAATTTTCTTACCAGGTAATGTAGCCGTACTAGTAAACGAACCACCGACAATGGTCGGAAATACTTCAAACACAGCACCGTATAAGTCTGTTCGAGCTAATGCCACACTTACAGTGTATGAAACACCAGAACCGTTTCTTGTTACAATAGTACTGCTGGCTGCAAATTGATTTCTAGTTTCTGTAATTCCGATTGTAACTTTGTTTATAGATACTACTAACTCTCTTGTTCCGGCATTATAACTGTAAACATAAGCATTGTTAGGTAAGCCTCCTGTTAATCCTGTAATTACATCGCCTGGATTAAACACATATCCGCTACCACTACCAGTGGCTAATGTAAGCGTTTGAAAGCTGTTGTGTGTTTCTAAAACGTCACCAACATACATTTCATAATCTTGTTTTCTAAATTTCTGTGTGCCTGCGCCCACAAATGTAATATCAACATCTTTAGTAAGACTGTCGTCAAAACAAAGACTAAATGTATTAGATGTAAGATATTTGATCCAAAAAACATCGCCATTATAAATTCCGCCGATGTCTGTGCCGCCGTTAGTGTCATAGGTAACTTGATCACCGTTATTAAAACCATGAGATGCCACTGTAAATACATTTGTTGTAGGATTAACGTCAGTAGCAGCATTAAAACTAACTTCTAAAAAGCTAGGCAAATTATTTTTATATGAGCTAGTTAAGTCTGCATTGGTACTTGGATCATATATCCTTGTGATAAATTCTTCAACTGGTCCATTTGGTCGACTAAATCCAAACGCAGTAATTGTTTGAGTGCTTCCTACTGTACCTGTAGTTCCAATATAACCTTTATCAAAGGCAAAGGCGTTGGGACTATAGCCTGCTGCTCTTAACGCATACAAACCAAAGTTAGTAGCTGAGTTAGTGATAGAGCAATAACCACCGCTTTGTGTATAACTTCCATTCAACATGAAAATTTGGAAGCATGAAACAATCTGTACATAAGCATCGTTGATAACACGCCATCCTGTACCTCCAAAGCTCAACATGGTAAATGCGTTGGCAACCATCGACTTGCCTTGTTCAGGTGCTGGTCCGCTTACAGGATTTTCTGCTTCAATTTGATTCTGCGGTGTATTTGGAGTTACAACTTTACTACCATCAACTAGACATCCGCTGGCACCTAAGAAACTAATCAACGAACAATTTTGAATATATGGTGATTGACTAATTAAAGGTTTGGTAGTCGGCATATTGGTATAACCAGTTCTGCTACAATTTGTATCTAATGGGTCATCGAACGCTACAGCATAAGCAAATGTAGTAGTTGGGACGCCGCCAGACAGTGCATCTCTAAATGTAAATTCTCCAAAATATGTGCTGTTACGAACACGTAACATATCAAGGCCAGGATTTAAAGGTCTTATGTTTACCGAACGAAGACTATCTCCTAACACGGTTACGTTATCTGGAACTATGATAGGATTATTTTCATAATAGTCTCCAGCTGATACCATAATGTTAATACGTTGTCCATTAGGTATTCCTCCCGATGTATACACTAATCCTGAAGCAATTTGTAATGCTCTTTTTAAAGTCAATACCGGTGCTGTAATACCGTCATTGGCATCATTGCCTTTTTGTGCTGATACATATACACGATTTCCACCGAATGTATCAGCATCTGCCCAACCCAATACTCCGCTTCCGTTTGTGTAAAGTAGTTGTCCCACATCTCCGTCTGTGGTAGGTAATGTTAATGTATAGCTAGCTGCTAAATTATCTGGCGCTTTTATAGCAGCATGATTAATACCATTTGCTGTTAGTTCTCTTAATTGGAGTTGTTTAGCGTCACGTATGCTAGTGTCTTGAGTAAATCCTACGTGGGTAGATGTTATCTCACTAACTGTGGTTCCGTCTACAACTACGTTTATCAAGCCATTAGCGCCAGTATCAGTTACAGTTACATTAGTATCATTTTTAAAAATTGTTGAAGTAATATCTAAGATATCGTCATTATCTTTTTTAACATATACTTTACCATCTGCGGTATTAAGCGCAAATTCTCCAGGGTCCATTTGTGCTGCGGTTGGTGCGCTTCCTGCAGTACTACTTCTTTTGTGTTTAATTTTAGTTGCCATGTTATTATCCTATATAGGTGTGGGTCAAGTCTTACGACGCCCTGTGGGTCAAGTCTTACGACGCCCTATTAATAACTTCCGCCGTCAATTACGTCTGTCCATGTAGGTACGTTGCTGCCATCGGTTGTCAAAATTCCATAACTTGTTGTTGCATTACTACCTGGATTGCTTGCTGCTGTTACTAACAATCCGCTGGTATTATTTCCGTATATTACTCCA
>Ga0129333_10000989_pt1 | contig 25111 bp, 17 predicted proteins | sample CPB6_08_DNA_FD_94474 | JGI IMG/M metagenome (GOLD analysis project Ga0129333, IMG submission 94474) | Freshwater to marine salinity gradient microbial communities from Chesapeake Bay, USA - CPBay_Sum_0.6_0.8_DNA | ecosystem: Environmental > Aquatic > Marine > Coastal | place: USA: Chesapeake...
CTTCGGCACGAGTAAGCACCGTACCAGGACTTGCCCAAGTATAGATACCGTTTCTAGCAGCGTTTGCTTCATTCTTAACTAACACTCTGTTGTTTGACGATGTTAGACTGAATCCATCAATAACGCTAATCGGACTACTCAGAGTAAGCGTAGCACCTACACCATTTGCTCCGTTATTATATGTTACCGTACCGCCTGTTAAAGTTGCCAAGTTTGCCGTAGTAGCGACATCAACCGGAGCATTAATGCTAAGTCCAGCAGCAAGATTATCAACGTATTCTTTTGTAGCAGCATCATGAGGGTCGGTAGGAGCAGCAACATTACTAATCTTGCTATTACTAACCATGACCACACCGTTACCAAACGGATCTAAAACAACGTTGCTATTACCAGCACTAGCAGCAATAGTGATTGCTCCAGTTCTACTTACTACACGATCAGTGATTACGTTGCTCTTAAAAAGAGCGTTACCATCAACCGTTAATGATACTAAGTTACCAAGACTGGTTACGTTGGGCTGAGCATTAGCATTAACGGTAAACGTACCTGTAATATTAACCAAATCAGCATTTAGCGCTCCGATATTAGCAGTATATACTTGACCATTAGCATAAGCATTAAGTTGTGCATTAGCAAAACGAATAGCACCATCTATAAACAGGTTTCGCCAACTTGAGTTTGCTTGTCCAATGTCGTATGAGTTATCAACTCTTGGAATGATATTAGCACCAAGTAACAGATTGCTGTTGGGATTGTCAAATTGAAAGTTAATGCTACTTGCTAGTTGTCCAGCATTAGCATATTGAACATAGTAGTTAGCACCAGCAGGAGTAGCGCCACCGTTAGCCCAATAAGCATTACCAACGCCGTCAGTTGTTAAAATCTGACCAGTCGTGCCTCTATTGGTAGGATAACGAACATTGCTTAACGTTGCTCGTGTAAGAACGGTAAGATTACCCATGGTCACATTGGCATTGCTAATATTGACGTTACCATCAACGTTTAGCAAATCTCGACGAGCCATTTCTACGCCGCCTGTTGTAATACCATCATGTACTCGTAAAGCAATGTTAGACAAATTGATAGTCAATTCGCCTACAGCACCTGTAAAGGTTACGTGCTGTGTTGTAGTGCCTCGTCTAAACTGTACTTGTGTTGCCATGTTCTAATCCTTGTTTTCTTAATATTTAGTGCTTTACGTCAGCGTTCCCAAATCATGATCTATTCGACCTGCAGTTGGGTTCAAACTTAAATCCCATAACCAATTCGTATCGTGCTCCAACGTATTATCTAAAGTTGGATAATCACTCAGTAGTGTGTTGCCCGATGTGCTCATATCCATGTTAGCATAGAATGGACTGTCAATGAAAATACCAGTAGGGGTTACTCTAACTTCTAATCTATGAGTATCACTATTAGAGGTTGCTACATAGGTGTTGATGCCAACTGTTTGTACAGTATGATTAAAGAATTGAACATTGGGTGTGCCGAATATAATCGTATTACTCAGCATCGGTGTCATAGTGTTACCGTTTGCTGTGATATTACTAAAACCACCAATAGTGTAGCCTGGAACCCACTGAACAGATCCGTTACCCACGGTTGTTAGAACATCATTTACATTACCGCCTGATATTCTTAGATTAGCAACAGAACCAAGATCTGCTATACCGCTAACCGTCAAGTTAGTTATGTTAGCATTACCTGTAAAGTCACCTGAAATGTTAGCGCTAATCTTACCCATACGAAGATTAGCATAATCGTTTGGCACTAGAGTTAAGTTAGCATTACGAGTGATATCAGTGCTAAGAACAAACTCTTTAGCACTAGTGTCCCAAATAAGACCAGCCATTTGATTTTTAGAACCAGCAGTATTGGCTACGTTGTTCCAATAATGAAATAACACTGCTCTATCAGGTACGCTATAACCAGTAAAGTCGCCGCCATTAGCATTAGCACCAATATCAAGATGAGGAATCTGAACATTAAATCTAGTTAAGAGATTGCCCGTGTTTAGATTGATGTTACCAGGATAATCAACCGTAAAACTTCCGTTTAACACGGTGTTACCGATAACACCTAATTTACCTATGATGTTAGCATTACCGCCAGTTATTCTGAGAACATCTCCATTAGCAGTATTACTATTACCAGTGAGAAGTAAGAAATTAGCAACACTTAGCGTATTCAGTGTTCCAACACGAGTTATGTTGCTTTGATTAGCAGCATTAGCAGTTAAAATACCGTCAATATACCCAACAGTAAGTGTGCTATTCACACCATTCATGTAAAGATTGCTACCCTGAACCATGAATAGATTAGCATTACCCGAAATGTATTCGCCAGGACCACTAAACTGAATTGCTCCTAAACCACCAACAGCACGAACATTACCTGAGATTGAAGTTACTGATAGATTACCAATGTTTGCTGATCCAGCACTGAGTGAAGTAAATGATCCGTTAGTAGCAGTAAAGTTAGAAAGATTTGTATTCCCTCGTACTGTAAGATCGCCTACATTTGCTTCACCAACAACATATAATTCCCATAGATTGCCAACTTGAGTGATATCTTTTTGTACAGGGTATCTAATCAATCCCCACAGATTACCAGCATTCACGGTATCTACATCTAGATTACCATTACTCGTAATGTTGTTAGCAACGATGTTACCAGTTACATTCAAATGAGTAAGAGTACCAACAGTGGTAATGTTAGGCTGATTAGCAGTTACCAACGATCCACCAAGATAGTTAGCATATACTCCATTGCTTAACACATTACCTGCTACCGTGAGATTACTCAGCGTACCAACTCGTGTTATATTAGGTTGATTAGGGTTAGTTACTTGATCTGCTAGACTAGCATTATTAGCCCAGTCAGCATAATTTGCTACATAAGCGCGTCCTGTAATATTACCTGTGATCGTATTGCTAACAGTTAAATCAATCAGCGTACCAACTGAGGTGATATTAGGTTGAGCAGCATCAACAACCTTATTAGCAGTAATAGCATGATTAGCATGAACGGCATTAGTAGCGGTGCCTGTTAAATTACCAATAAACGATGGAGCAGTAATTTGTAAATTAGCAACTACTGCATAAGCACGAAGCACACTGTCAATAACAATATTTGAGTTAGCAGCAACTGTAATATTACTTCCAACAAATGTGGTATTGCCCTGAATAGTAGTATCACCGACTACTGATAATCTAGTTAGCGTACCGGTGCTAGTAATATTTGGTTGATCAGCATTGACAACGGTATTAGCAGTGTTAGCATGATCACTATTAACACTGTGAATGGCGTTAGTTGCTGTACCTGTTAAATTAGCACGAATAGCATTGGCAACAGTAAGATCAGTTAGCGTACCAACACTAGTAATGTTTGGTTGATGACTGCTATTAGCACTGAATACGCCTGTGATAACACCTTGAATTAGAATCTCAGCACCAAATACAGCACCTTGATTGATCATTATGGTATCAAATTCAGCATTTGGAGCGTAAATCGTGTTAGAAACAAGATGATTGCTAACCGTTACATTATAAGCAGCAAGCGTGTTTGAAACTGATAAATTCGAAATCGTACCTGTGTTAGATTGAAATACCGTTGAACTAAGATTCAGTATGTTGCCTGTATTAGCAGTAATCGAATCATAACTAGCAGATGAACCTTGAATAGTATTAGCACTAATCGTATCAACGCCTGAGATATCAGTGATATTAGCAGATTGTGAATTGATAGAGATAAAGTTACCAGTGTTCGCTCCGAAGTTTTTTAAGATACTAGTATCTTGACTATCAGTGATACGAACACTATTAGCATTACTTGTGATAGCAATACCATTACCAAGTTGAAACGATGATCCATAAACATTACGCCAACGTAGTTCAGTTTCACCAATGTCGTATGTTATATCTTGTTGAGGAGTGATATCAGTGGCAGCGAATACTCGTCCAAGTTCTTCTTGATAAACAAGATTGGCGCTACCATCAAATGTACCAGACATTGTGCTATCAGTAAATTGCGTTTGATTACTGTATGCTCCAATGCTTAATATCGTGCCATTCTGGCCCGAGATTATCCAACTACCAATAGTTTGCGGACTATTGTTAGCATCAACAGCACTTGTATTACCAGCAAACGATATTGAGTAAAGATTGCTAGTGCTAGCAGTTGATAATGCTGTCCATGTTGTAGCACTAGTTCCCGTACTACGATATACTGTACCGTTTGACCCTACTACATAGTTGATACGAGTGTTAGCAGTACCATCATTGATGTTAGCACTAACTACTTTATTGAATGTTGAAGTAGCATTAGCAGGGCTACGATCAGTCCATGAAACCAAACTGTTTGTGTAAATGATTTTACCCTGATCACCCGCTGCTAGATAACCTGTTCCTGTAAATGTAACTGAACGAAGCGTTACATTAGATAACCCTGTATTACTAACTGCCCAACCTGTACCGTTTTGACTGATAATGGCAGTTGAATTAGAACCAACAATCACCCAACCGGTTGTGCTACCTAATTCACCGTTCCATACAATATCATGTAGTGTTTGACTGCTACCAACATTCACCGTATTCCACGTATTCAAATTGGTGGAGTTGATAACTGTACCAGCATCACCTACTGCCCAATAAGTTGAATTAGCAGTATCATAAGTAATACCGCGAATAGCGTGAGAAGTGCCTGTATTGAATGTTTGCCAAGTATTACCGTCAGTGGAAATAGCAATATTACCTGATTGTCCTAAAGCAATAACACGATCATTTACAACTGCTAATTTAGTAAATCTATCTGTAAGCGTTTGACGTTGTTGAAGACCTGCTGTGGATGCACCTGAAAAAACGGTACCACTTTGTGTTATCCCAACCCAGGTGTTAGCAAAATAAACAACATTCAGTAGATTGTTTACTCGTTTGAACTGAATACTTGCTTCAGGATCTGCAGCACCAGAACCACCAGTGAAGTTAGCAAAATTGTTGTTGATCTTTTCAAATGCTACACGAAGAGGATCCCCGCTACCATCATTTGGCAACACACCGATATTAATTGGTTCATAAAGATAGGTCATAAGAACATTCTCGCTATTGATATATTTAGTCTAAATAATTAGAAGTTCAGTGATGGACACACGATTATGATCAACTCTCAACAAATAAGACCCCTGTGTAAACAATGCCTTAAACTACCGGCAAGATTAAACGGCAAGAGTGTTTTAGGATTTCAACGATGGCATAAGTTTTGTAATAGTTGTGCTAATGCAAGATATAGACGACGAGAAGAACGATCATCAGAATGCAATCGTTGTGGGTTTCGTTGTGAAGATTTATGTCAAATGTGCTTGATTGACGATGTTACCTTGTGTCAAAACTGTAATGCTCTACGATTAAAGCATAACAAGCCTAAAAGTCAACTCACGGTGGATGCTACTGTTTTAGATTACGACTTGATAATAAGATAAATAAAGGTGTAGTTCGCGGCTGGCAGGCCCAACTACTCTAACGCTTTTGAGGAGCAATCAGCAATGTTATTTAGTAAAAACAGAACACCGTCGGACGTTTATCGTAAAATTTACGAACAACATCATGGCCCTATTCCAAAAGATGAATTTGGTAGAACGTTCGAAATTCATCACATCGACAATAATTCGGAAAATAATGACCCATCTAATTTAGTTGCCTTGTCGATACAAGAACATTATCAAGTTCATTACGAACAAGGAGACTGGGTAGCTTGTTTGGCGATGTCACATAGAATGAATCTATCACCAGAAGAAACATCACGATTAGCCAGAAATAACGCCCTAAAACAAATAGAAAATGGCATTAACGCATTTGCCAATTTCACATTCGAAGAGCGAAGTAAGTTAGCCAAAAAAACTAATGCTGATAGAGTCGCCAATGGCTCACATCATTGGTTAGGCCCTAAGGGCAATAAAGAACGAGTTATGAATGGCACTCATAATTTTTTAGGGAACAACAATCCATCTCATCGCCGCATGGCAGATGGCACTCATAATTTTTTAGGATTATCAGCAAAACGTGTTCAGGATGGTACTCACAACTTTTTGAAGGCAACTGGTGCCAATAATGTAAATTACGATCATACAATTTATCATTTCCTAAATGTCAACACTGGCGAAGAATTGCACACAACTCAACTCGATCTTAGAACAAGATACAATCTACTTCAAGGCAATTTAAGTGCAGTATGTAGAGGAGTTAAGAAATCATATAAGGGATGGGTAGTAAAAAATAACCCAAGAACGAAAAAAGAATCCGAATAAAAAGGAGCCCGAAGGCTCCTTTTTGTTTTGTGAGGGATCTAAGTCCCTCAGAACTTTCAATTTCAAATCACTGAAAACTTACATTCTGTACATTGATCTCACCGAGGTAATCCGCCGCATTCCCGAACGAACTTGCAGTGTTGGTAAGCTCGATGTAACCATAACGTGTGAGGAAGCTAACTACTGGCTCGAACGTTGATGGATCAAGAACAACACCGCTGCTCATCAATGGGATGTATGGGCAGTAGAATGCTGCTGCATCTGTTTCGCTTGAACCTTTGTAACCAACGAGAACAGGTGTACCGCTGGCAGCGTAGCTATCAACGAAAACACGCATTGCGTTGTTGAGTGTACCAACGAACTTGGTGTTTGTTGGGGCCTCAAATGTGCCTTCTGTTGTACGAGCAAATGCTGATGTAGTTGCGCTTTGTAGAATTGTCAGAGCTTCAGCACTAACAACAGCCCAGTTACCAGCGCCACGACGTGTACGCTGAGCGATAAGGTTAGCAACACGGTTGATAAGAACAGCAAGAGCAGCATGTTCATCACCAACGAATGTAGCAGTACCGCTAACGGTAGCTTGGTTGTATGTGAATTCAGTAGCAGCAAGACTACGAAGACTTAGCAGGATCTCTTGATCGATTTCAGCAGTGATTTCTTGTGCAAGAGCAGCCATGATTTCGGCTTCAACGTCGATACCATGCTGTGACTGTGCATCTTGTGCTGCTTCGAACGTCCAACGAGCCTGGAGTCTACGACTCTTGGCTTCAACTGCTTGACGCAGAATCTGAACGCTGATCTGACGACCACCTTGACCTTCAAGAGCGGCTGTGTTAGCGGCATTGAAGCTAGCTTGTGTAGCGCCTGTGCCTGCTGAGTAAGCCTGAGCGATCTTGAATGGGCTAAGTGCTTCTTCGCCAGCAACTGTGCTTGTAGCAGCAGCACTGTTGTCTGTCATGCTGTTAGCATAACGAACACGAAGTGTATGGATCTGACCAACTGGACCACTCATTGGCTGAACACCGATAAGTTCGTTGGCAATAACAGTTGGCATTACACGGCGGATAACAGGCAGAATAACACGGTTAAGTGTAGCGATGTTACCAGCGGTTGTTGTACCAGCTGAACTTTCTGCAAGGAGTGCCTTGCGTGTGTTTTCGAGGATAACACCCATGGTTGAGTGCTTTGTTCCCTTTAGGCCTTCTAACAGGGCTTGTTTAGTTTCGCCCCAACGGCTCTCTAGTAATACTGTAGACATTTGTTATAATCTCCTATATGATAATGTCGTTTATAGCCCTGCCAGACGCTTGAGTGCAATAACGTTGTCACGTCCTTCGGCTTGCTCATCCTGCACCATGGCAGTTTTATCACCTGTCACTGCTCTGCTTTCAGCGATCACCTGTTTCTGAGCTTTTTTCTCAGTAGCAGATGTGCTATTATGACTGAGCACTGATGGTAGATACTTTTCGAAAGCTGTCTTCAACTTTGGAGTTTGAACGCTTTCAAGTAAGCTCTTCATTACCTGAGCCTTTTCTTCATTTAGCGTAGCGAGAAGTTCTCCCATTACGGTTTCACGTTGATTTTGCTCTTTGATAATACGAACTTCACGATTCTTACTTTCAACTAGCTGCTTGGCTTTCTGAACAACTTCCTTGCTCTCAGCCAATTGTTGATCCTTAGTAGCCAATGCCTGCATTAGTTTACGAGTTTCTGCTTTCTCATTGAGATGAGTGGCACTAAACTCTGCAGCAAAGGCTTCAAACAGACGACGACCAAATTGACTCTCACGAGCTTGCTTGATGTCCTCTTTAAGTTGACTAATTTCACCCTTTAGATGCTTGGTAACAGCAGTATTAATACGCTCAGCACTTTCTTTGATGAACTTGGCTTTGAGTGAGTCTAGTTGTTGACGAGCTTCAGCAACAAGTTTAACTTTTGTCTCTACCAGATCACGCTTATCTTGAGCGAATTCACGAATTTCACGAGCAAGAGCTTCAATAACAAATTGCTCTAGCTTTTCACGACCTTCGAGTTGAGCCTTACGATCAGAACGAAGTTCACGAATCTCTTCGGCTAATTTGGTCGTCATGAAACTGTTGAATTTATTGGCATTCTCTGTAAGCTTGAGTTGAGCACGTACACGATCTTCGTTCATAAGCTTACGCTCATCACGAAACTCTACGATTTCTTGCTCAAGACCAGATGTTACCATTCTATCAAGTGCTTCAACCATTACAGTCTTATCGTGCTCATATTTACGAGCAAATTCTTCTCGTAGTTCAGCACGTACTTGTTCACGAGCCTCGGTCAACTTTGATTCCCATGCCTCGTTGATAGCGCGACTGGTATCTTCGTTGATGATTCCGTTTTCAAGCAATGGTTTGATTACTTCAAACATGTCTTGATATCCCCTTTATTTTAATTTGAGTTCTTTGATAAGACGAATTGCTTCGTCTTTCAAGTATCTTTGAACCGCAGCATTCTTGTCTAATTGCTCACCTCGTAATGCTTCAAACAATTTAGAACCATGTTTCATATTCATCATGCTTTCATAAATTGCTTTGGGATAAGCGTTTGGAGCACTTGGCTGTGCTACGATATCAACAGTGACGATCTCAAAATCACTGACCCGTCCGTTAGTGTCGTCTACATTTCCTGATCCACGACTACTAACACCTAATTTTACTCCTGACTCTAACATGGTTTGTACTAACTGACCCATTGGAGTGGGAAGAATTTTTAGTTTGCCAAAGCCATTGGGTCCGTCCATCCACATTTTATTGATCATATGACTAACACGATCTAAGTTAATTTTTAGATCGTCCGGATGATCTACTTCTCCTAGAACAGAACTTCCCTCTGATATTTGACGATTTAGTGTTTCTACGGCTCTTTCTATTTCATGGATAGGATAAACACGCTCGTTAGCGTTTTTAACTCCTCCTTGAATGAAAATTCCCTTCATGTATAATGCCTTGGTTCCAGCATCATCTTCTTTAACACTTTCAACCACGATATTAGCGCGGTCGAAAGTTAAGTTTTCACGAAGGGGTTTACGAATTAAACTAGCCATTGACTCACCGATTACATCTTCTTACCGCTGATTGGACCATGTGACGTATGCTTCTCTGTCTTGGCCTTGGGAGCAGCACCGTCACCTTTACCGCCGTGACTTGCATTGCCACCTACCTTGTTGACGTTCCCACCATCATGCTCTTTAGCAGCAGGAGCGGGACGACCTTTTTCAGCAGTGTCTTTTGATTGATTTGGCTTGGCAGACATTCCTGCTTTACCAGAATTAGCAGCAACTGGACTCTTGGCATGAGCGCCATCATCGCCATGCTTGGGCTTTGGTACAGCCTTCATAGCAACGCTTTCCATGACTTCATCTTCTTCTGAATCTTCTTCTGAATCTTCGTCTGAATCGTCGCCCATTTCACGCTCAAAACGAGCAATGATATCGTCTAGCTTATCTTCAAGATCAACAACACGATCTTCTAGATCATCTTCACTGCTATCCATGTCTTCCATGTCGTCAGCAGCATCGTCCATATCATCTGAATCCATGTCCATATCATCGTCGGAGTCCATGTCCATGTGATCATCTGAATCCATGTCCACTGGCTCATCTGAGTCCATGTCCACTGGCTCATCTGAGTCCATGTCGTCCTCGGCAAGTTCTCCGGACTCTTCCATGCTGATTTCGTCATGAAGGTCAGAAACACCCTCTTCGATGGCTTCTTCTTCCATCATGTTCTCGTAAAGTTCACGAGACTTCTCAACTACAATCTCGTGAAATAATTGTTTGGCACGCTCTTCGTCTTCATTGATAATAAGATCGAAAAGTTTTTCGAATTTGGCAGTAGACATTTAGATTTATCTCCTTGTGGTAAATGACTAGTAGTATAGTATTTACATCATATCACAAAAAAGAGCGTAAAATAGCGTATTTTTTACGTTTTTTTATAAACCTGATCCCTGGGAGGGCGGAGCGTACTGTTTTCTGATTTGTTTTAGATTTTTTGCCTGTTCAAAAGCACGAACATCTCTCATTTTACGAAGCTTACTAATCATACCCAGAGTGAGCTTTTTTGTTTTTCTAGAGCTACCCCAAGTCAAACGACTGTTATCGTCTTTGACATCTTGTATGCCTTCTTGTGCCGCTTCATAAAATTCTCTTAGTATCAAGACATTTTCCTTGTATAAATAGGTATATGACTATTTATATCAAAAGACCAAGAAGTCCGATTTATAGAAAAATTTACGAGGAACACTACGGACCTATACCCAAAGATGACCAGGGTGTGTCATACGACATACATCATATTGACGGGAACCCAATGAACAATGATATTTCCAACTTGGTTGCCGTGTCTAGACAGGAACATTACGATATACATTATCACCAAAGAGACTTCTCATCATGTTTTTCAATAGCAAAAAGATTAAATTTATCCAAAGAAGAACTATCCAAGTTAGCATCATTTGCTGGAAAAATAGGTGGTAGCAAGTCTAGAGAGCGAGTCAAAAATGGAACTCATAATTTGCTACGTAGACCTGACGGTAGTTCATCATCAGGTGACCGTTATAAAAAAGGAAATCATCCTTTTCTAAAAATGAAATTTGATGGGCGCAACAATCCTAGATATGATGACACGATCTATATTTTTAGCAATATAGACACAGGTGAAACCGTTGAAATGACTCAATACGACTTCGTGAAACATTTTTCCCTAGAAAATTACAAAGGAAACATCAACTCAATGATAAAACATGGCAAGTTTAGGCACGTTAAACGATGGACCGTGTTAAAATAACCAATCACATTTGAGGTGGAGGAGCTGGAGCCACTGGCGCTGGTGCTGTCATATCTGGTGACTGTGGTATGGCTCCCAAATCAGGTGGCATTGCTCCTTCTGGTGGAGATCCTTCTGATGGAATCTGATCTGCCATTTCTAAATCAGATTCTATATCACTTGTGCTAATTCCAATACTACGAAGTTCGCTGCCGTCAACATCTTCTGCTTCGGGCTCATCACGCTCTTCATGCCACATTTTTTCGTTTCGCTTAATCTCTTCTTGAGTGAGTCCAAGAAATCTTTCTAAAGCAAAACGAACACTCATATAGGGTAATTGACTGATACTAGTAAACAAATTCACTCGCTGAGCATCTATTTCTACTTGACGATAAGCAGCAAAGTTTTGAGGCTCATTAAATTTTAGATCAAATAGACCGCTATCAATATTAAACCCTCTCCAACGAAGAAACAGTTTGAATTCTTCGTTTAGCTTTCTAATAATATAGTTTTGTAATCTCTTACAGTATTCGTTAAATCTGTTTTCCTGAATTAGAGCGTTACCTACTTTGCCATCAACAAATGCTCGTTCACTATCTTCTGGTCCTGTTGGCAGATAACTACTAGGTATACGAAGACCACGAGCTAGTTTATTATTAAAATATCTAAGATCGTCTATTTCGCCAAGATTTTGACCACCAGGTAGCACATCAACTGAGCTTCCACGACCATCAGCAGTCACAGGAAAGAAGTAATCTTCATTTATACTCAATGGATTGTAAGTAGCATCTAGAGTAGATTGACCTCCATGTACTGAGGGAATACGTCGCTGATGAATTTCATCTTTGATACGATTTACAAAACTCATAGCCATATGACTTGGCATGTTGCCTACATCAATCTTAAACACTCGTCGTTCGGGAGCACGCTGAACTCTATAAATTAAGATAGCGTCTTCTAGAAGTTCTTTTTGCTTATAAGTTTTGAATATATTTTCTAAAACACTTTGTCCAAATGGCCAATAATGATCTAGACCTTCAGTTAGTCCTAGATGAACAACATGCTTAGCATCAATAGCGCTCTCATGAAGTCCCAAACTAAAACGAGTACCACTTGATCCATAGGGTTGATTGGGGGCTGTATAACTATACTGAGCACTATATCCCGCTGTTGGGGGTTGACTTTGAAAATCTGTTGTAGTTTTTTCAGCAACCGTTAGATTTTGTAAATTGAAGTTAAGATCTCGAACGATATACTGTTCAGGTTCTTTACCTTCGCTTTCATTCACAATGACCTTGACTACCTTGGTCATATCTACCCAGTTGAGCTTAAATGTTTCAGGATCTCTAATGAATACTTGATCGCCATATTTTAGAACATTTCTGAACATTTTGAACATTCTGCTGTCAAACTCATTGAGCTTGCACCATTGAACGAGCTGCTTTTTGATAAGATTTACTTCGGTTTCAGTTGGGTCTTCATTAAATTTTATTTCAAATGCTGTACCGTTCTGTTCATTTTTCTGAGTACTAAACTCTGAAAGAATATCAAGTGAAGCGTTGATCTCGGGATCAACGTCCATAATTTCATATTGATTATATCGTTCTATTCTGTTTGGATGACCAGTATATACTTCGGGCAGACGACTTTGATAGTTTCTAAAGGCAAAGTCGTTAGAATAGCCTCCAGTTGACGGTTTTTGAGTAGCAACCGGAGCTCCAGGATTAGTAGCCCATCCAGAGATAGGGCTCATCATTCCATCTTTGTTTCTAAAGTTTTTAGTATATGCCATGTTTAGTCCAGTATAGTATTTAGACTTTATGCGTAACCATTCTGAACAATTTCTCCAGTATTAGTGGCTACAGAATTCATATGATTTTCTACGATTCTCAGTCTCTCATCTAAAATTTCTGTCATTCTGGTAATTGCTGAAACAATAGGACTTGTGTCTACTGATAACATACCATCGATGCTAACTGGAACTGTTCTTCCATCTGCTAGTGGAATAACTGCTTCTGGTCCATTCTCACCTGCCACCGACACTCCTGATGTAATACCACCCTTGGCTAACATTTCAATGTGCCACGGATCTCGGTCGCTGAGATTTTTACTAAGTTGCTTAAGTCCGGCTCTTTCTAAAATGCCCATTTCTGCCAACTTCGCCGCTTGTTGTATATCAACTGCTAATCCATGTTCATGTTTGCTTTTACCTGGTTCGGCTACGACAGCATTGGGATCTTTAGATTTAAGCTCTTTATTCAGTCGTTCTTGTTCCTGAGCTGTTCTAAAAGCACTATTGATCTGTAGCTTATCTTTACCATCCGATAAACGATTGAACTCTTCAGCAGCGGTTAGCACACGTTCAATAAGTTGAGGTTCTAATTTCTTAAAGGAATCTTTATTTCCAGTACCCCCACCAAATTTAAGCAAGCGCTCAATTCTAGCATCTAGATTCTCATCGTTAGAATCTCTCGATTTTTCTTCATATAACCTTTTAATGCCAGTATTGATTACCTTACTACTTGTTCGAGGGCCACCAGACATAGACCTAGTCGCTGGACCCGAGGGCTCAGTCTCTATACTATATCCTTGTTTTTCAAGAAATGCCTTATATTTCTGAATTTTACCTTGTTCTTGTTCGCGAATCCGGTTAGGTGCGTTTCTAGATCGATTCTCACTGTCATGCAGTCTAGCAATAACATCATGAACAGTGGCACCATCTTTAAGTCCCAATTCTTTAACATCTTCAGCGCTGAGTTTGAATTTTTTAGCCTGTTCCAGAGTCTGTGTAAGCAGAAGATTCTCGTGCTTTTTAAGATCTATGTTATTAACGTCAATATCATTTTGTATAGCATTTAGTTTTTCACTATGTTTTTGCTTTTTGGCTTCGTAACTCAGAATATTTTGTCGTTTTTCAAGCAACTGCTTATCGATAATATTCATCTGATCAGCAATCTTTTTTCGTTCTTCGTCAGTTTTGCTTTGGGCTGCTTGAGTCTGAAGTTTTTGACGTTCGGCTTCAAGCTTCTTTTGATTGTCGATCTCAATTTGCTTCTGCTGTTCTAAATTTTTTATAGATATGTTTTCAATGTCTTGTTTGTTTTTTAGATCGCTCTGAGTTTTTCTCATTGTACCGATATCTTCAGGATTCGGTGACTTTTTATCGTCCAAGTCGATTCCAAATCCCTTAAAAAATTTAACAATAGCCTCAGTTGCAGAATTCATAACCTTACCCAAATACTCACTGATTTTGGCTAATCGTTCAAACACCGGTGCTAAACCGTTAGCAGCAGATCCGATTGTTTTTTCTAGTGCCTGAGCGTTATTTCTAGTAGCTCGGGCATCAGCAACAGCAGCATCTCTCTGAGCGCCACTACCTTCTTTCATCGCTTTAGTAGTATCTTCGATTGCTTTCATGCCTGCTTCCTGAGACTGTCTAGCAACAATGTTTGCTCGTCTTATGTCTTCAGTTGTCAAGCCTAGTGCTGCTGTATCAACTCCACCCAAAATACCAGCCATTTGACTTCCATATCGTTGGCTGTATTTTATAGTCTCATCAGCATATCTCTTTTGAGCACGATGTATTTCATCAACATTTTTACCGCTTACCATGCCTTGAATAGCGTCCATGCTTTCTTTGCCACGCATAGCAATATATTGTAAAGCGTCTCCAGAAATAACATCACCTACTGTTACAATTTCTTGAGCGGCTTTATAAGCCATGGGACCAAACTGCCGGGCAGCGGCAAGGCCTGCCATCATTGCGTCTGCTTGTGTTTGTTGGCCTGCTGCTACCAGTTCCTGATATTTGAGCTGTATTGACTGCTCTCTCATCATGGCTTCGCGCTCTTCTAATAGTTTATCTCTGTTTTGACCAGTTAGCTCGCTAAGCTCTTGAAGATTCTTCATATAGTTAGTGGTTATATTTCCTACCTGTTGATTAGTTTTTCCATAACCAGCACCAAAGTCAATCATTTGTTTTGCAACACGAGTATAAGTCTTTGCTAGAGATTCTGAATTGTAGCCAATATTTCTAAACATCGTCTCAAGTTCGGTATTGACTAAGTCAGACTTGAACATGTTTGCTAGATTTTTAGCACCATCTCCTGCTGTTGAACCAAACGCTCCTAAAGACTCGCTCGTCGATTGAATGATCTGTTGATATACTCCAGCGTGATCTTTAAGAGTCAAGCCAAAACCATGAATGTTTTCTTGAACACCCATAATGCCACGACTTGTTATCTGTCCATATTCAGCAACTTGCTCAAATACTTCATTGAGCTTTTGCATGTGCTCGCTAGCGGCTACAAATAACTTTCCAAGCACAGTTACAACAGCAGCAAGAACTTTGACTATCGGACCTCCAAATACAAACATAAGTCCTGATATGATTGTGGTAATACCTTCTAGAGCGTCACCGTATTTCTTCATTCCAGAAGTGGCACTAAACGCTCCCCGAGTAAAGTTAGCGACTACATCAATAGCACTGTTCATTGCACGTTCATATTCGAATGCTCGCCGTTTTCTTGTCTCTAACTCTTCTTTAGTAAATTTACCAGATTTCTCTTGTGCTTTAACTCCGTCAAGTGTTGCCTTAGTAGATGATTGAATAGATTGTGAATACTCAGCGTTGGCTTTTTGCTGTACCTTATTAGCAGCAGCCTGACTAGCGTTCATGCCTGATAATGTAGCGTTAAGACTTTGATTAATGTTAGCAGTGCTTGCTGTCAAATTCTTTTCGACACTCTTAAGATCAATACCGCCAGAAATTGTTTTGTTTAATATATCAAATGATCGGGTTAGTGCATCCGAACTTTGTGTTAGAGATTTAAACGAACTAGAACTTTTTTCTGTATTAGCCGTATTAGTCCTAACGGCTTTTGTATTATCCTTAACGGCTTCTGTATTAGTCTTAACGGCCGTGCTGGATTTACCAAGATTTGCCGTAAATCCCGAACTCTGATTGCCGATCAATTTGTTCAAATCATCGATAGCTTTAACCAGATCTTCGAATTTTTTAGGATCAATATCAGCCATTTTATTTTCGTCACCTTTGTTCCACTTAAATAGTATTTAGTGTTAATAATTAGGAGCATTTTCAATGAATCAAAACCCTCTGAAGCAATATTTTCGTCGTCCCAGCATTCATGTAACGATTCCCACTGGCGGAAAGCATTATTCTGCTCAGGTTTTAGAAGTTACCGAAACCGGTCAACTTCCGATCTATCCCATGACTGCCAATGACGAAATCATTTCCAGAACTCCTGATGCTCTGTTTAATGGATCAGCAGTAGCATCAGTCATTCAGAGTTGTGTTCCTGCTGTAAAGAATGCTTGGGCGTTGGATGCTGCTGATGTTGAAGCACTAATGATCGCTATTAGAATTGCTACCAACGGCGAAGAAATGGATATCGAAACCACTTGCCCAGAATGTCGTGAAGAAAGTGCTTATGGAGTCAATCTTTCTGGAGTGCTAACACAGGTTCGTAATCCTGATTTTAACATTATCATGGAACTTGGCGATCTTCAAATCAAGTTTAGAAGTCTGACTTTCAAAGAAATGAATAATAACGGTGACGAACAGTTTGAAATTCAAAAACTAACTCGTGAAGTTACTCAAATGGAAGACGGTCCTGAAAAGAATCGACTAGCTGGTCAATTACTAACACGAATGAACGAATTACAGTTCAAAATCATTGCTCGTTCTATTGAATATATCAAGACCCCTGAAGTTAGAGTCAATCAACAAGACTTTATCGTGGATTTCTTGAAGAACTGTGACAAGCGCATGTTTGAGAACATTCGTAATCGTAGTATGGAACTTAGAGAACAGGCTCAGAGCAAACAGTTAAAGATAGTGTGCCAACATTGTCAGCATAATTACGAACAGAAAATAGAGTTTAACATTACAGATTTTTTCGTCTAAAGCTTCTCTATCTGTCTGTTGAAGACATAGAGAAGCTTGTACAATCAATGGAAACTGAATGTCGTTCTATTGAAAGAAACGCACTGAGACTTGCTTGGTATATGAGAGGTGGTATTCTCTATGAGGACGTACTTAACATGAGTCCTCAACAACGAGAAGAAATAGGCAATATCATAGACGAGAACATGGAAACTACAAAGAAAACCGGGCTCTCATTTTTTTAATAGAACAGTAATTTTTATTCTTTATGAAATAAATAAAAACTATGCTTTTACCTTCAGACTTTGTTCCTACATGGTTATACATCAAGCAACACAATAAAACAGGCTTGAAATACTTTGGAAAGACGATCCGCAAAGATCCTATAAGATACCTAGGATCAGGAACTTATTGGACCAATCATCTAAATATACACGGTACCGATGTGACAACTATCTGGTGTAGATTATTTACCGATAAAGAAGAATTGACAGAGTACGCATTGAATTTTTCCAAAAACAATAACATAGTTGAATCCAAAGAATGGGCCAACCTAGAATATGAAGATGGATTATCTGGATCAGGGCTCAGAAGAAAAAATTCAATAGAAACTATTGAAAAGAGAAGAATAAAAAATACAGGTAAAAAAAGAACAGATGCCCAACGCAAAAGAATGAGCGATGCACAAAAGAACAGAACTCCTCATGTTTATACAGATAATGAAATAGAGGTTATAGGTAATAAGATATCAACTGCTCTTAAAGGAAGAGTAATGTCAGATGACCATAAACAAAAATTATCAGAAAGTCTCAAGGGTAAAATGTTAGGAATTGCTAAAACAGAAGAAACAAAACAAAAAATGCGAAAGCCTAAATCACTCGAACATCGTAAGGCTATTTCAGACGCAAGAAAAGCAAAATATGCGGCATTACGACAATCTAATAACTCATAGTTAGTCATTTATCGTTTTTTAACAATTCTATTTCAAAAAACGCGCGCATAACTAATAACATTAGATCTGACAGATAAGGATGAGACCGAGTCTCATCCGCTCAAAGCGGCTAAGCCGCTTTTCGCTTGTTTATATCAGAGAAATCTCTTTTCTGCCAAGACAAAAGATAGAAAAGACAACTCAGACGAGGCATTTAAGTGAGGGCTTTAGCCCGAGCTATGCCGAAGTCTGGTAGCAGCAGGGCTGCTACCGCTGTTATCCGACTATTATTCTCTTTATAACTCAGATACTTGTTTTCTATCTCATTTCGGGTTTTACGTCAAGAACACAGAGATGTCTTCTCGTCGTACTCAAAGACACCTCATCTGCTCTCCCCCCTTGTTTTCCTTCATTTCGACTAACTATTTTTCGTTAGTCAGAGTAGAACGTTCGTTATAGCTCACACCGATAGACTCTATGTACTTCTTCACCTGTTGATCTGTCAGGCACAGTAATCTCCTTCCGAGAGGAATTTTGCGTTTAGAGACTTGTTGTGGTTAGTATTGATCCCACTTTGGTCTTGCTCCACGGGCAGTGTCGGCTTGCCACGAGTACGTTTCTATTTTTTAGAACAGAGTGTTGTTTCTCTGTGTTCAGCGTGTCGCTTTCACACGCTGCTGATTATTGTATCCTGTAGTGTAGTAAAGTCTAGGGTATAAGTGTAGTTGAGATATCAGAAATGTCGGATGAACAATAACGTTGAAACTCTGCTTGATTGGTCATAAAAAACTGATCAATATCAAGAATGCTCCACGAGCCAAAAGAATCACTAATATATTTGATATAAGAACCAGATAGGTTCCATGATTTATTTGACTCTACCGCGACCCATTCTGACTTTCGTGTAATTTTGAAAAATAGAACATTACAATCGTCAGGATCGCTAGCCTCTAAGAGTTGCTCAATCCACTGATCAAGTTGATTACACTTACCTGATAGTAGTTGATGATAGCTAAAATCACTATAACTCTTACATTCAGCATTAAGTAATTTAAAAGACTCTGGGGGAGTGATATCTCCCTTAGCACTACGAATTTGTTGTTCAGTGAGCACATGCTTACGATAGCGATTAGTTCCACCCACATATGCTCCTGAACCTGTGATGTTTCTAATAAACTGCTCGTTGTAAATAGCAGTCAATCTTGCTGCAACAGTTCGTTCGTAGTTTGATCCCTTTATCTTACTTTTGCTTGGCATAAACATACTTATCTCTATTATCACTGTGCTAAAAATTTATTCTTCAGCACAGTGATAACTACTATACCCTCCTTCTTTTACTACTCGTAGAATACTACTAACTCGACTGCTAAGTTCATCACGATGACTTACAAGCCAAATGCTCTTACTTCTACGTCGAGTCATATCTTTGAGCAAAGCAATACTTGACTCTACTCCTGCTGTATCAAGTCCATTGTCTATGAGTTCATCAACAAATAGAACATTGATAGGAGCATATAAACTTTCCCATACATCACGAAAAGCAAAACTCAATCCAATGATCAGTCTAGTACGCTCACCACGACTAAGATTATCAAAGTCAAGATCACGACCAAGTTCAGTGATTTCAACCGTTAGATCGTTCTGAAATACTACTTGATGAGGCAAGCCCATTTTATCTAGATAGTGAGTCAAACGATTGTTAAGATAACTGAGATTCTGTTCAATGATTCGCTTTCTAACAAAACTACGCTTGTTTGTTAAGAGATCAAGTAAGAAATCTTGATGTTGAAGCACTCGATTAAGTCGATTGATTTCTTCGTAGTCCACTGTTTGAACAGCGTTTTGCTCCATATCTTCAATCTGTTCATGATATGGATCTTGATCTGCAAGTCGTCGTTCTAAATCATCGGCTAGTTTGGTTACTTGACTTTGATGCTTCAGTGCTAACTCTAGTGTATCGTAATGAACTCGTGGAACTTGTCCCAACTCGCCCACTGCTGCTAGATCTTGTGCATGCTGCTTATCAGTATTAGTTCGTTCGGTCTCATACTCTGAAATGGTAGTTTCTAGATACTGTACTAGTTCTAGATGTTTAGTTCTAGCAGTGTCTAGTTTGTTCTTGTGCCCAAGAGCCAACTCTAGTGATTCGTAATGTACTCTAGGCGCAGTGCCCAGTTTGCCCAACGATTTAATATGCTCATCATGTTCTAAAAACTGCGATTCAGCGCTAAGATAACTTAAACTGACTTCTTGTAGTTGTTTGTGCTTGCCACGTAAGATAGTTTCATGCTGATCATCATGTAGAGCTTGACCACAAGCATAACACTGATGATTCTCTAACTTGGCTATCTCTGCTTCTAGCTTATGACGATTGTTATTAAGTTCAGTCATATGCTTTCGAGCACTGTCTCTCCATTTTTTAGCTTCGATAAGCGTCTTGTTGTTATCGTTCCAAGTTTGTAGTAGTCTGTGATTCTCTACTTCTTGCTCGATAACAATACTCTCTAAACTGGTTATAATATCTAACTGTGATTTAATATCTTTCTTAATCGCTGCTACTGAGCGAACATGCTTGCTATCCAGTGTAGCACGAGTGCTCGTATATCTGGCTGTAATGTTAGCTATCTCAGATCGCTTGTTATTATAAGTTTCAAGATCACGATGTGAGATAATCTCTTGATCGATATCAATTTTAGTAAGAGCAGTTAGTTCTTCAGTAAGATTCATGACATCCTGATCGCGAGTAGCAGTCCACAGTCGCTGACGTTTCTTTAAGTTGTCGATCTGTTCTACAATACGACGATTGGCTTCTTCTAGACCCTTGATACGATACTGTTCGCTCTGAATATTATCACGAGTTTGTTTGTTTAGCTCTTTGATCTTTTCTGCTCGCTCACTCAATAACGTAATACCCAGTAACTGCTCAATGATCTTTCGCTGATCAGCAGCACGAAGCGCTAAGAAGGGTTCATTATAAGTATTAAGAGCAATAATTTGCTTGAACATCTCGGGTTCCATTTGTAACAAACGTTCTATTTGCTCTTGAGTTTCACGACTATCGCCCTGACTGTCATCCACAATCTGTTGTTCTTGATTGTTGATAAAGAACTTTAACACATTTGGCTTACGACCACGAATGATTTTATAATCAACTCCATTAACTTCGAACTCTACTGTACTAAGCATGTTCTTTTGATTGGTTCTATTAATTAGATTGTCTTTACGAATATTATTAATAGCAGTGCCAAACAGCGCATAACTGAGTCCCTGTATAATCGATGTATTGTGTGTTACTACATAGTTATCAGTAACATACAAATGATCGGGATGATCGATATAAATACACTGACATTCACTATCTTCTATTCTATCAATGGCAGTTATTTGTAATCTAAGTTGATTTTTATACTGATATGATTCTGATATTTTGTTCTTTTTTCTGTTTAAGTAAAACAGATCTCGTGGGTTATGATATCTAATTCTAACGATATATGCTGTTTTGCCCTGTCTAACTTCCCCTAGATATGAGAATCTTGGGGCTTTTTCTGTGATTCTTGCTAAGCCTCCAATACTTCGAACTAGATCTGCTACATCTAATGCCAGTTGTTTACTAGTAGTGCAATAAGATATAGAACCAGTTCTATCAACAGTTCCGTCAGTATCTAATAATCCTTGAAGCAGTTCTATTTTCTGTCTAACACTGATGTTTTTGTACTGATTCGGAATGAACTTGTCTTCGCTATTGACATTCAAGTTCAAATCCGCGATATATTTTCTAAAAGGATGAAGAATCTTTTTAGGATGGTGTTGCTTCTCGTTCATGACAACACGATACGAAATTTTTTCACGAGTAGTTGTATGAACCTGTTTTAGAGAACAGTTGATCAACTGAAGTTCTTTGTCTACTCTAGAAACTATCTCAGAATCACAAGACGTTATTCCCGGAGACGATCTAAGATTTCCGTCCCCTATCATAGCACCTAGTGTGTAGGGTGCTATTGAAACAACAGAATCTAGTGATTCGGTAGGTGTAAATAATGGAACATACAGATAATGTAACTGTTTACTCTTCTTGTTACGATTACTATCAAGTAAATCACCGATCTCTTTAGTTGTTAAGATTCGTGTATGATTCTTATCATTCTTGTTTCTAAACTGATGACTATAGATGTTCCATAAATGTTCTTCGCTGGCCTCACATGTTCTTCCATCCTTAAATGTAAGACGATATACAGGAATTTTACCTTGAGGATAAATTCCTAGAACAGTAGATGATTGACCGTCATGTGCTATCACTCGATCCCCAACTTGTATATCTTTCATCAGAGTCCATCCTGATTCTGTAAGAATTTTACTAGTCAGAGGTTGAGCTTTCCCGGTACCATTCCTAGCACCTTCTCCGCCCAAGTCTAAGTTCTCGCCAAGAATCAATGTTAGATCCTGACGATCAAAATCAATAGTCTGTGTTACTTGTCCAATGCTTAAAAAGTTGCGCAAACTAAGTGTTTTAATTTTAATCATAGATTTTTATAAATTTCAAGTAGTAATCGTTTGTCAAAATTGCCCTCTTGTAAACTTTCAATTTGACTTTGTACTATACTATCTACGCTTTCAAATGTCAAGTCACCAAGCTCACTTTCAATAGATTCTATATTCTGTTTGACAGGTATCAACTGCATTTCTCTAACCGAGTACTCGGGCATAAGCTTTTCTTTAATGAATACTGACTCTTCGAATGAGATATCAATATCCAAGTTAACTCTACAATGTAGTTTTGATCTTAGCAAACGTTCGGGCTGATCTAAAATTTGGCTAAGAGTAAACACCCGATATCGTGGCTGCTCTTCCCATGTAATGTATTCAGGATCTTCGTCCCATTCTAATACCATCATGCCACGAGCATCATCGCCAGCGTCTCCGTAGTTATGAGGAAACGCATTGCCAATGTACGTAACGTTCTTTTTGTGCTGTCTAAAGTGAAAATGTCCGCTAAACACTCGTTCGAATCCTACTAAATGCTCACTATTGACTTCACCGTGATCTGGCATTTCTATGTTAGCATTCATTCTAAAACTTGGCAGTTCAAAGTGTCCAAACAGATACTTACCGCTTAGTCTTTGTAATCGCTTGTAATCATCGCCCACCAACCAGGGAGCAATGACCACGTCGCCGAACTCAATCCAATCATTACAAATCCTAACTCTATCCAAGTGCTTTGCCCATTCAACACTCTGTACATCACGACGATCGCGATAGTACAAATCATGATTACCGACAATAAAAATAACTTGATCGAACGCTTCATTTAACTTTTCCAATGCTCTTATACTATAGTGTAATGTGTGAATACTAAGACTACTACGATTGTGATGCCAATCCCCAAGAAAGAAACAAGTTTCACAATTTCGTGTCTTAGCAGTTTTTATAAACCAATCAATGAAGTCCATACAGTCGTTATTGTGGGTAACACTGTTGTTCTTAAGCCCCCAATGAATGTCCGTGAATACTGCTGCTCGTTTGAATAAATTAGTCATAGCATACAAATATACAGTATGCTATAGAAAAAGTCAATGAATTTTGGACAACTAGTCGTCAATACTTGCTGTATTAGTTGATGAAAATTGACGAGACCAACTGGGATTAAGACCATTAAGTTCCAAAATATCGTCTCTGATGTTTTGGTTTCGTTTTTCCGAATTTAGAACTCTACAAAAACTATTATTGATGGCTGCTGTATAATAAGCAAATGGATTGGATGATTTAGCTTCATTGAATCTAAGTCCAACATAAGTCAATTGAAGAATAGCCGATCCTCTCATTTCGTCATTATAGGTGTACCCCCGCCAATTAAATCTCATGGCATATCGCTCACAGAGCATTAGATACATTCGTGCTAACTTATTGGTAATTTGACCCGAGTCCTTGCTAAACTCACCTGTATTCACGTCTCCTTCCCAATGACTCTTGCCAACACATCGCCATTCTTTTTCTTTGTTATTGTATTTGAAGTGTTGAAACGGTGGGAAATTAACTCTAACATGAACCATATCGTTCATGCCCATCTCTTTACTAAGTGTTGTGTCTTCTAGATCGTCAAATGAACTCTCATCAGTATTTTCAGAGAGAAACATTTCCATAGCGCTCTTTTTCTTATCTGTTTTTCTAGCGGGTTTTGGTGCTAGAGGAATATGATCCCATGTCATAACTCTGAAAACAAGATCTTCGACTTTGATTGATTTGGGCTCAATCTTATTCTCGGGAGTGCTAAGTCTAGCAGCACGAACTTCTCGTGCGCGAGTAATCTGCTCACGCTTGGCAGCATACTTTAGACTTTTTGCTAAATCGTTATTATTTTCAAGATCAATAATTAAATCATATTGATGATCGTCGGGATCGAGAAAACTACAATAACTGTTCTTAGACAGATGTATTTCTTTAAGCATATCTCGATTGTTTAGATAGTTTACTGGTTTTTTGGCTATACTCATATAAGTTGTTTGTTAATGTAACATTTATTATAACACAACATGTTATAAAGTCAAGAGTTTTTTGTAAAAATGGATGGATTCAGCAGCATAGTATTTAGTCAAATTCTCATTAAAACTCATGATTTTTGATATGATAAATATAAAAACAAGGGTAGATCCATGGCAACACAAATATATTCAATAAGTGAATTAGAATCTTTTAGAAATGCGGTTCAAAAGGATAGTACTAATTTAGCAAAACTCAGAGATAAAGCATTGGCTAGCGGCGCCACGGGCACTGCTAATGAGTATCAGAGAATGATTGATGAAAACAGTGTAAAAATTAATAATTACAATGCTAATATTAATAACTATCCCGATTATGTTAAACAAGAAACTGAGTTGACTGCTCTTGAGCAAAAATTACAAGGACAATCTACTGCAGGAATCCCAATATCATCAAGTACCCTAAGTCAAAGCACGACGGTTAATACTGAATCAGGTGGTGGTTCAACCACCGTAACCAGAGCAAAAGACACTCCAAATGCCACTAGTCAATCTATACAATCAACAGCAGATCAATTAAAAGCTCAGTCAGAATTGTATTTGCAAGATCCTAATACGGCAGAGGGAAAAAGATTATTAGAACAAGGCGTTACGAATGGAACTATCACACAAGCGCAGTTCAACGAAATTAAATCGTTATCACAA
>Ga0129333_10000992_pt1 | contig 25073 bp, 36 predicted proteins | sample CPB6_08_DNA_FD_94474 | JGI IMG/M metagenome (GOLD analysis project Ga0129333, IMG submission 94474) | Freshwater to marine salinity gradient microbial communities from Chesapeake Bay, USA - CPBay_Sum_0.6_0.8_DNA | ecosystem: Environmental > Aquatic > Marine > Coastal | place: USA: Chesapeake...
CTGTATAGCTCAGGTCTAACAAACCTGCAAGGAGACATTGACAAAGGGTTACAGGAAATTAAAAATAAAGGAGCAAAAGAAGTAGCTCAGATTGGCGCCAAGGGAAGCTTTTACTCCAATCTTGTTTCCGGTTTTTGGGGTTAGATAAATTAATGAGTATTGCTATAATTAACTGGTACTGGACTTTTGAATCATGAGTTACGAGAATTACGCACAGCGAATTGCTGCTATTAGGACAGATAGGAATCTTAGTGATGAACAAAAGCGAACTCTTATTAACCAAGCTGCAGAACAAGAATATGGTTCTCAAGCTTTCAATGTTGGCGAGTTTGAACAGCTTCTTAGTAGGCTTGAAGGTTCTAAAATGCGTCAACAACGTCAAAAGTCTGTTGAAGGTCGCCGCGATATCTTTGCCGGTGGTCTTGCCGGTATGATGTCTAACTTCTGATTACGATGGAAACTCCAGGCCAACAACAAGCTACAAATGAAGGTTTTGACCTGGAGAAATATCGTTTTCTTTTGGAACGCTTACAACAATTCAAAAGAAACAGGGAAAGGATGGCTAAAAAAACTGCAGTCAATGAGCCACAAAATACACAATAATTACCATGACCAGTAGTGTTCCCACTGGACAAACTGATGTTGATGATTGGTTTGATCTAGATAAATATCGTCAGGCAGCTGGCGTTGCCTACGAATTCTCTAAGAAGAAAATGGAGACTGCAGGTGAGCAAGAACGTGAAACCATCGGTAAAGGAGCTGAAGAACAACGTATTTCCTCAGAACAATCTCAGCGTTTCAAGCAATCGGACGAAGCTAGAGACTACGCTCAGTCCCAACGAGCTTATCGATATTGAACTGTTTGAGCAGTGGGTTGACAATCTAGATTCTTCTACACAAGAAAGTTTTATTGCTTTTTGTAAAGATACGTCTTCAGTTATTGAAATTTATCTTTACGCAAGATTTCTTGATTACAGGGGAACAATCACATCATGTGATAAGTGGGTTTCAACAAACTATAAAAAACCAGATCACAGAAAAGTTCTTTTGGATGAAATCATAGAAATCCAAGAGGACATGCGAAAGCTTAGAGAAGACATTGAAAATTTTGTAGTCAAACGAGATGTAGGAGTATCTCGCCTGGCTGCAATGACAAAAGAATTGCGTGGTACTATCCACCAGGTAGAATCTTTTACTTCAGCTCGTGATCGCAAAGGATTACTTATGTCCGGTGCAGATCAAGCAATTCGTGAATTATTGATGATCTTTAAAGACGATCCAATCGAAGCTCCTTTACAAGAAGCTTCAATGTCAGTATGGGCTAAAATGCAATTAAATGAGTAATGCTAATGCAGAACTTCCAAGCACCAGTGAATACTAAGATTCCTACAGGCATTTTGTTTGGGCCAGGGCGCTCACAGAGGATGCCTGATCCTGGAACAGTTGAATACAAACAACTTGTTGAACGCTTGCGTAATACATTAAACCAAAGTAAATGAGCAAGAGAAAAATACCTCTTGAACTAATAGAGCATCTTAAGAAAAAAGAAACAAAAAATGAAGACGGCTCTGAGATGAGCGATAACCAAAAACGTAAAGCAGCTCTTGAAAAAGCACGTAAATATCAAGAACAAAAACGCAAGGATTTAAAAAAATAAGTTAGGATCCATTTAAGTCCAGTTCTATCCTTGTGCCTGCATATCTTCATCAAGCTTATCGACGTAATGCAAAAGCTACTGCTCAAAGGCATCGCGTTAAAAAACATAAAGATGAAGAACTGCTAGAAAGGGCCAGGAAAGACTTTGGTTTCTTTTGTGAGTATATTGACGAAAATAAAAAGCCTGCCAAACATCATCTGGATTGGCACAAATATCTGGTCACTAATCAAGATACAAACTGTCTTTTGAAAATCGGTGGACCAAATATTGATTTGTTGGCTCCAAGGGGGAGCGCTAAAAGCACGATCTTAGGTTTGTTTACCGCATGGGCAATTGGTATCCATACCATGGAGAAACGACCTCTCCAGATTCTTTATTTGTCTTATACCGTTGATATTGCTCGTTCAAAGTCTGCAACAATTAAACGTCTTATTGAAAGTAAACGGTATCAAGATGTTTTTCCTACTGTAAAGCTTTTGAAGAATGTAACAAGTAATGAGTATTGGTCAATTGATCACCGCTTTGCAGGGATTGAAATTACTGGTGATGAACAGTTTACACTTTGTGCAGCTGGTCTGAAGGGTTCAGTGACTTCCAAGCGTAGTCAGTTAGTGATTATTGATGACCCCATTAAAAGTTCAACTGATATCGCCAATCCAGACATTAGAAAAATGATGCAGGATAACTGGAATGCAGTTATCTCACCAACAATGTTTGAGGGCGCCAGGGCAATTTGCCTGGGTACCCGTTTTAGACATGATGATATTCATGCAACAACTTTTAATTCACAAAACAACTGGCAGCAGATTGTGTTATCTGCAATCTTAAACAATGAAGAAACAGGTGAAGAAGAATCGTACTGGCCAGATATGTGGTCATTGGAGTATCTAAAAGAGAAAAAAAGGCAAGCGCCTATTGCTTTTTCCTTTCAGTACATGAATCAAATTGTCAGACAGAATGAACTATCCCTGGCTCCAGAGCTGTTGATTAAAGCTGAAATTGCAACTGAATTTGATTCGCTTGCAGTTGGAGTGGATCTATCTGCTGGAACAAAAGAGAAAAATGATTATACGGTCATGACGCTTGGTGGCCGCATTGGAGACAAGATACACATTATTGACTATCGACGCCTGAGAGTGATGGGTAACCTTGAAAAGCTAGATGCTCTTAAAGAACTTCTTACTGATTGGTCTATCATTGGTAAAGATCAAAATGATAATTTTTTCCCTACTTACAACACTTGTGACATTTATTCAGAAGCTGTACAATATCAAGCCTCCTTGGAGGCTGATTTCAAACGTGTTTGCTTGACTAACGAAAACCTATACAATTTGATTTGGCATCCTGTTAAAGGATTTCGGTCTGACAAACTGGCTCGTTTTCGTGGTTGTATGGGGATGTTCGAAGATCGTAAAATTATTTTCAATAGGTATCGAAATTTTACTGCTATGTTTGAGGAACTTACGAATTTTGGTGTCAGCAGCCATGATGACTGTGTTGATTCTTTGGTTTTTTTAATCAATGGTTTAATGCGTAAAGGTGTACTACAGGTTGATTATTGAGTATTAGAATAAAACCATTAAGAAATAGACATGTGGGACCTGAGTATTTAAGCTTGGTTTTAACAACCATTGTTGCAGGAATATCAGGAGGTACCTGGGCTGCTAATAAAATTTTATCTAGAGTAGTGCAGCGAGTTAAAACCATCTATGATCAAGTGGAGTCCCAGGAAACAAAACTGGATAAGCTGGAAGAAAAGCTAAACAGGCTTCCGTTGGAATACGTACTTAAGGTTGATTTTTTAAGAGAAATTCAAAACATGCACGACAATTTCAAAGAGATTAATAGTAAGCTAGACAAGATGATGGATCGTCTTTTGAAATGAGCACCAACTACATCATTGAAGTTCAAGAAAATGAGGAAGGTGACTGCTTTATTGAGTTACCTGAAGATCTGGTCGAAGAGCTTGGCTGGCTAGAAGGCGACGTACTTTCTTGGGATCTACAAGGGGAAGGTATTGTTCTCACAAGGATCAATGATGAAAGCCGCTATGAAGTAATAGAAGAGTAGAATAAAAATAAGTTCATTTCCAACCTTAAGTGCCAGGTTTAACTGCTAAACTGGTCTTACTTGGTTGAAACATAATCAATGGCAGTAGACGCTAAATCCCGCCTTAAAGAAATTGTTGATTCTTATCTTGAGAAAGATGGTGGGATTGGCGTAGACACAGGAATTGTCGCTGCTCATTTAGCCCAAATGAAAATGTTTGGCATCCGACAGGGTGTTGAATTTTTTCCAGCACAAGATAACTTTGGCAATCAGCGCAAAGACTTTATTGATCGTGTAGTTAAATACAATCAGTTAGACACGCATTTAGATTCCATCTGGGATTATCATCTTTGTGATGGACAAGGATTGTTTTACATTCGACCAACAGAAAATAATTATCGTCTCTACTATTTCAGAAAACATGAATACCGGTCTTACTACAACGTAGACGGTGAGCTGGATGAGGTGGTAATCATCTACAGCTATAAGGTCAAGTCTGGTTTTGGTTATAACCAGGACATTGGTCAAAATGCTTTGACAGGAGAAAGTCCATCTGGTGGAGCAGGATTAAAACGTTATATTCGCCTTTCTATTAAAAGAAAAACAATTGAAGAAACTCATTCAGAAGGTGAGATTTCTTTTGAACAGCCGACGAGTGCAACACCTGGCAAAACAAAAACATATAGGAATACTCTTAACTTTATTCCCTGCGTAGAAATTTTCAATAATCCTAAAGGATTTTCAACTGAGGGCGTTGGTGAGTTTGATGCAGTAGCAAACCATATCGTCACGCATGACGAAATGATTCGTACAATGCGTAAGAATGTTCAGTTCTTTGGTAACCCTACTTTACTTTCTTCCAGGCCTAAAACAGATCTGATTGAGGCAGGAGGTGATGGCGTTGTACAACGTCCATCAATTGCTGCTAATTCAGGATTCTCCAGTCCATCGGCACTTAGTAGATCAACATTTAAAGGAGATCCAATCAGCCGGGGCGTTGATGGTCAGATCAGGGTTCCAAGAATCATTGCAAACCTGGAGCCAAATGATCGGGTTGGTTACATTGTTCCAGATGCAATTACAGGGGATCAAAATGCCTTTGCTCGTCAATACAGGGAAGAGATTCGCACAGCACTTGGTGGTGTTGATGAACTTTCTATTTCTGCTGGTGTTACGGCAACTGAATACAAATCACTGTTTGGTCGTGTAGCTGCTACATCAAAGAAAAAAGCAAATGCTATTTATACTTATGGTATTTGTCGTTGTCTTGAGTTAATTATCTTTCAAGAAGAACGTCTTTTCCGTGAAACTTTAGCGGCTGCATCAGGTCTTGAGAAACCTGTTGAGCCAGCGGAAGATGCATCTCAAGAAGAACTTGAAATGTATAAACAAGCTTTGAGTCAATTTGAGGAGATAATTAAAAAACTAATGATGGCATGTGTAAGAACTCAGCAGATTCCCCCTGGGGTTATGGGTCTTATTCCTGACGGCGATTTAACAATCCAGTGGCGTTGGTTAGGACCTGTATATGAAGACTCAACTCAAGATACTTTAAATAATTCAATTGTTGTTCGTAACTTACAAGAATTAGGTGTTGATAGCATTGAAGCACTGAAGTACCTTTTTCCGTCTAAGACGGATGAGGAAAGGGCCGAGATGTTATCTGGGTTCCCGTTCAGGATGGTGGGTGAATTGCAGAATGCTTATTCTTCTTTTGCTCGCCTGGTGGGAGGCATGATGCAGACCCCTCACCCGCAATCACCGGATTTACCGATGGCTGCGGATCCAAGATTGGATTTAACTCCATATCTGTATCGAACCCTTGAAGCATTACAAAAGGAGATGAGTTATGCAGGACGCTACCGTCCAATCGACCCCACAGACGAGCCAAGTACCCATGGCCGTAGCTCCGAGCAGCTACGTAGCTCCGGCTCCGTCAAGCCAACCGGTCAGCTACCAGGTGGCTCCCCAGGCGTATCAGGTGGGTACGAGCTACCCCCAAGCGGTACCTCAGGCAGTCCCCAGCTACCAATCCGACCCGTCACAATACGCCCCCCAATCCCAGAGCAACCCATGGGAGTCGGCGTTCAACAAGGTAGTGAACCTGCTGAGCGCACCAGTCCAATCCCCGTTCCAGGCTCAACCCTACGCACCGACGACAGCGTATACCCCGGCCAATTACGGACTGGGCAGCAACCAGGTTACGCAACAATCGGTTCCGCAGACCTCGTATCCCAACCCGGCCTACTCGCCCAACTCTTCCCAAACCTCCTCGAGTCCCTCATGGGATCAAATCGCGGATTACGTGGGGATGGGGCAAGCAAGCCGTCAGGTGATCGAAGCGTTCGGGGTGGACGCACCGGAGATTCTGAACAACTACGCTCTAAACCTGGAGCAAATGCTGGACAGCGCCGTCGCGTGGGGAAGTCGCGCAACTGACCTAATTCGTGGTTATGCACAGTTTTCTGTAAACGAGCATCAGGAAAACCTGGCTTACAACGAGATTCTTACGAATCCCGATGTGCTTAGTGATTACACCCTGAAGTTCTTTGGTCCCGAGGGTCCGTACCCTGTGTACGAAAGTGAGCAGCAACTGGAAACCCCTGGTTACCGCACTGAACCTGTGAATCCTCAATACGGTCAGTTCCCTGCACCTCCTGCCGCAGCTGCTCCTCAGCAACCTGAAAACTTCTGGGGCACTTTCAATGAAGTGATGGCTCGTGACCCCCAGAATGCCTGGCGCGTCATTAACCAAGCTCAACCTCAAGTTCTGGCAAGCAAACTGTTTGTGATGGAGTAAAATGCTTAATCTAGCTGGTAAGTACGCTGGTGAGGTTGGTAAGTATGCTCGTAACCAGGTAAATAAGATTAGCAGGAAACCTTTAGACTCTGCTTTAGCTGGAGCAGCCCTTGCCGGCGGTTTAGCAACCGCTGGTAATGTACTTTTCGGTGAAGCCGAACGAGAAGGCCCTGGTCGTCTGGCAGCAGAAGCTATTGGAGCAGGTGCTTTAGGTGGTCTTGCTGGTTATGGTATTGCAGCTGGCCGTCCTTTTTTACGTGGAATGAAACGTGTAATAGGCCATTCACTTAGGGATGCAGGCGGTGGGCAAAGAGCGACAGGTGCAGGTATGGAGGTAGATATTTCTCCAGATAGAGAAGAGCTTCGCCAAAAAGCACGTGATGCAATGACAACCCTGAATAGGGGTTATGCAGCAGGTTCTGTTGTAAACCTTTTAGGTGCGGGTGCACTTGGAGGAATGATCGGAGGCGGTGTGTCTAATGTTGGCCAAATGGTTGGCATTCCTGGCCTGAACTCAGATACAATTACTGATCCTGAACTTGTAGGTTCTAGTAATACGCAAATGGCCCGCATGTCTACTCCCACGCTTCGCTACATTGGTTGATAAAGATAAATTATCAACTGCTAAAATTTGTTTTAGATAAGACATTCTTGTCTGAATCTTTCACCCGATAACTATCCTGTGCATTGGAGGATAAACTAAAGTGTTTCTTGATAATGATTTCCCCAAGATTTTGGGTGCAGAGCTGTATCGGCCCCACCCGGCTTACATCTGCGAGATGGCTGTTGAGCCTGTAGTCGTTCACGATTTTACTCGACAGCCTGGTCAAACTGTTCAATTAGACCGGTATAAGTTCTGGGGTAGCCCTGGTACTAAGGACAGCCGTGAACGCATTGCTGACCAGACCATTGGTACCGCTAATAGCCGTAACATCACTAAGGAAAAAGTTCTGGTGGTGTTAAAAGAATATACGGGTCCTGCTGATCCGGGTGCTCCTACTGAACCCTCTACCTTTAAGATTGCTCGGGAAACTCTGGTTACCGCGCAGCGTATGCTGCTCGATACCGGTAACCTTAATATGTTCCACCAGAGCATTGGATCGCTTACTCTGCTGGATGACTATCGCCGCTGGCGTGATCGCGTCTTTCTTGATGAGATCGCTAAGGCTGAAGCCAATGGTCCTGCATCTGGTACGCAGGGCGGTTACTACTTCCCTGGTGGTAAAGTCAAAAACTCTTCTGGTCAAATCACCTATACTACTAATGAGTATGGTGATGAAGTTCAACAGTTCTCTGTTCGCACGGATCTTTTAACGGTTGTTAAGGATCTTCGCAAGCGTAACGTTCCGACTTTTGCTGATGGTCTGTATCGTTGCATTTGTGATCCCACCTTCATGATGCATCTGCGTCGTGATCCCGACTTCCGTGAAATTGCTCGCTATGCTGGCAATCCTGGTCAAGGCATGTACATGGGTAATCCCATGATGCCTAATAACGCCAGCTTCTACATGGGTCCCCAGGCTGGTCAGGCTTACTTCCTGGCTGGTGAACCTGTAATGCCAACTGGTGTTCAGTTTGAAGGTGTGAAGTTCTTCGAATCCACTAACTTCCCGACCAAAACTGTACAGGCAAGGTTTGACGTTAGTGGTTCGTTTGCTGCAGAAGAAGTTGCACAAGGTTTCTTCTTTGGCCCGCAAGCCGTTGGCGTTGGCATTGGCGGCCCGAATGCTCAAGTTCTCATTAACAATAATGATGACTTCAGTCGTTTTATCATTCTGATTTGGCAGCTTTATGCTGGTTTTGAAATCCTTAATAAGGATTTCGTGACTAATGCATATAGCTTTGTCAAGGATGATGGTACTGTTTGATAAATAAACTCTTACTAAAGGAGGAATAAATGTCTTATCTTTCGTCTAAAAAGATCTATCCAGGTAACTGGGCAGAGCCTTTGAATGGTTGGTATAAAAACATTGATACCGATGACAGCGGTAGCAATGACAGCTCTAAAGGCGGCCCGACTTCCGTCCTGGCCGTACCTGGTTATCGTTATTTCCAGCAACGTGGTTATGTTCCTATCACCAATACTTCTGGTGATGGTGCCATTGCTTCTGGAAATGTGATTGTACCCTCCCCTTATCGGAACGATGATACTCGTACTGATATTACCGGGATGGTGATCAGCGGTTCTACCACGTTACCTGCCTACGTGTACCGCACAACTATCTCCGTTGCCTCTGGCTGGGGTGATGGACGTGTTGCCTCTGGCGTTTATGCAGCCACTGGTAACGTCATCAGCTTTGCTACCGGACTGGTTTCTAATGCAACTTCCGGTGAATCCGTTGCACAAGCCAACCTCTCTAGCACCGTCTCTGGTTCTCAACCTGGAGAAGTCTACTTTGCTGGTGGTAGCGCAGCTTACAGTGCCGTCCCCTTCGTGACTGGTACTGCTGGTGTTACTGCCAACTCTATCTACAAAGAAATCACGGGTGCAGCCACCTACAAGGCCCTTGCACGTGGTTCCGTCACTGCAACGTCTACCTCTGGTGGTTGGTACATCTCGGCTGCTGACAAAGCTTCTGGACGCACTGGATACCTTGTGGTTGAAGTGTGCTACATCCAGCCCGATGAAGCTCCTGGCTACGAAGACATTGATGGCTATCTCCTGGGCCGCACTGTTAGTTAATTGAGTTAAACTAAAACCAGATGCAAAGTTTGGTTTTATGACAACTCTCTCCGAAGAGCTTCTTTATCGTCATGTGAAAACGGGTGCTCGAGTTAGGATTATTAGTGAATGGGATAATGGCGATTGGTTCATGGTCGAAGATCAAGACGGTCGCCTTTATACCGCTTACAGGACTGAACTACAACCCGATCAACAGGCAACAACAAAGGTTAAAACCCTTCAAGTAAAAGATAAAGCAGCAAACGAAGAGCCTCGCAACTTTCCTCCAGACACACGTTTGAACATCAACGGTGCAACTGCACAAATGATTGCAGACCATATCAAAGGCATTGGTTTAAAAACTGCTCGGGAAATTAAAGACCTGCAATTATCTTTGTCCGGTGAAAGATTCAGTAATCTTGAGCAACTACGACAAATCAAACGAATTGATTGGGATGCTGTTTTTTCTTCAGATCTAATTAGGGTATAACTCATCTCCCATTAAGCCCCTGTTTTACAGGGGCTTTTTAGTATTAAAATAAAAAGAAAAGAAAGATATGGCAGGTTTAATTCCGGTCGGTTCTGTTATAGATCCAAGTAGGGATGTTTTTCCTACTACTGGTGCCCATCTTGACGTAAGAGTTATTCCTCAATTTGGGGCACAAAAAGGTAGGAAAATTAACCCTGAGACAGCTAGATCTTTACTTCAGAATATTTTAATTGGCAAAGATAGAGTCCCCCTGGTTCAAAGACAAGGAGAAGATTGGCGTTGGAACTTTCCAATCACGTCTAGATTTGGCCCAAGATCAGCACCAACGCGCGGCGCTTCTACTTTCCATAGAGGAATAGATGTTTCTCTTGGAGTTGGTACACCACTGACTTATAAGGGATATGGAACATATAGACCTGATCATGGGTTTGGTTCCTTGATGACAAGTGATTCACAAGGAAATCCATACGAGATTAGATTCCTCCATACTGAACCTGGCAAGCAAGCTTCTGTTGGTTCTTCCAGGGTGCCTGAGGCACCTGTGCTACCTGGTGCTACTGCCCAGTCCTCCAACCAGAATGTCAACGAAAAACGAAATGATAAATTAATGGAGGAATTGTTGGGTGAACAACAATCTTTAAGAGATGTATTAATGTCTAGTGCAATAAGGAAAGCTATGCAACAACGTCAAAGTTCGTTGTTAGATGACTTGCCTTCTTTGCAAGCACAGACATTTACACCAGAACAAGCCATGGCTCTGTTTAGTTGATTACCCCCACTTATAATGAAATTCAACCAGGTCGCAAACTGTGCATTTAAGTGATTTTGACAAAAGTAGAGTTAGATACCATCTAGGTTACTATGTGGTTTCTGTTCCAGCAGGCGACTATGCCCGCCTGGAAGAAGCTCTCAATACAGTTCCTGATTCTTATTTCTACGATAAAATCATTATTCAAATTGGTCGTTGTGATACAGCTGAAAAGAAAACTGAAGTAGCACTTACACCATCTACTCGCGTTGAAAACATTGCTGGTGACGTTGATCGTACAATCCGCTCCAGTAATGCCAAAGAAGCCTTAAAGGTTTGGGATGAAATATATTTGTATGAAACTAATCGTTTAGCTCATATTCTTTATGTACCCAATTACAAAGATCCTTTCCAAGCCCGTTACCGTTACGAACGTTCAGGTGCGGAATTCATCCAGGCCCTTCCTGGGCCTGCAGACACTTCCATAGGTTCTCGTATCTTGTTACATGGGGTTTGGCGCTAATGAAAGACCTTTTTAGACAACTTTTCTTGCAGGCAAGTCGTAGAGTTTCTCCTCAAGTCAGGAAAACTATACGTGGATTTGGTTCATCGATTCCAACAGCCATTAACCCTTTTACAACAAGAACACCGACTACAATTGCAGGAAATGTCGGAAAACTCCTTAATCCGCTTAATCCAGCAAATTTAGGAATGTTGGCTGCAGGACAAGCCATCTCATCGCTTGTACCAGCGGATAATCCACTTAAGGGTAATCTTGAACTACTAAGCTTTACCCCTGGTGGAGTACCTGGCAAACTTGGAACAGCTCTTCTTTTTGGTGCTGTGCCAGTTGCTTCTGGTACGCTTGACGCAGCTGCTGCAGAATTTTCTACTAATCCTGCAATTCGACCAAGAGGAGAACGTATTGGTAAAAGAAACCAACAAGGTCAATATTGGGCAGGAGAAAATTGGGGATACCAATCACCTGAGAGCTTTAATCAACTTTTTGGAACAAATTTATCGACGCGTCAAGCAGCCTCACCTTCAATTGCGGGTATTGGTACGCAAGCAGCTGCGCCAAGCTCACCAGTTCTGTCTGATCCAGTAGCGCGAGCAGAAAACCAAGAACGATCTAGAATTTCACAATTAACCGAACAAGATCCATTACTTAAAAAGTATCAAGTTGCAGAATTATCAAAAGCATATAATGCAGCAAGCCCAGAAGAGAAAGAAAGAATTGGACTTCAGATATGGGCGACAACTAATCCACGTCTTGCACAACGAGTTCCTCCTGGTCAGGTAGGTTATATGACATCAGCCGCAATGAGTGGCACACAAGTCTTTGGGAGTGACTTTCCTGGGATTACACAAACATCTTATCAACAAGCATCTGAAAAAGCCAATAATATTCCCTTTACTGGAATCAATACACCAGATATGAATGCATATGGGTTGGGAGCTAATGTACAACAGATTGGTGTTTCTTCTCCAGGGGGTGCACCTATTCCTATGTTTGGCAAAGATGTCTTTAACAAGAGGTTTGATATTCCTTCAAGTGAAGATTTGAGCCAGACTCAACTCGCCCTATTAAAGCGTGCTTTTGAAAATAGGTTGAAATAACAAGATGTCAAGTGAACGCCAAATACTAGAACAATGGGCCGCTCAGAATCCAGGTCTTTTCAGAGGCCTTCAGAGGGCTATTTCAGGAGCTGAAGGAACGCTTCGCGGTGGTAGGCCAGGATATGATGTGATGTTTGGTGGAGGCAGGTTTACTGACTTCTCGCGTCATCCAGATCGTGTCATCAGATCCCAAAGCGGCGTAGCAAGTGCTGCTGCAGGTGCCTATCAGTTTATGCCAGGTACATGGTCAGGCGTTCAACAACGTCTTGGCTTAAATGATTTTAGCCCGCAATCTCAAGACATTGGGATGCTTAAAAAGGTCAGGGACAGGCTAATGCCACTTGGTGGTCTGGCTGCAATTACTAAAGCAGGTCAACTAACACCAGAGATTCAAAATGCATTAGCACCTGAATGGGCATCTTTTCCAACTCTCAGCGGAAGAAGTTTTTATGGTCAACCAGTAAAAAAATCTGATCAAATACAGAAATATTTCAATGAAGGGATGGCTTCTTCTGCGCCACTTCTTCAAAGCACCCCACAGGCTAGCCAGAGAGTTGAAAAAGGAAATAGTTTTGGAAGAGGCCTTATTCAAACAGTAATTGATTCAATGAAATACCTTCCAATGACAACAGGCATTCCTTCACTACTGGATACGCCTCCTTTGGATAGCAGTAGTTTTCTTAAGGCTTATCAGATGTTTTTTGATCCCGAGGAGTTTAGCTAATGGATTGGTCAGTTGAATCGGACTATTTACCAGGAGAGTATCGACGAGCAATTTTAGATAGGTATAACTATGGTTTACCGGCCAAGATTGAGTACATACAAAATGCATTGCGCAAATTCAAACCAAATGATGATGTTAATTTGTTCCAAGATTTTCTTAACGCTCAACGACTTTTAGAGCCTGGAAATTTATTTGCGGATAAACTTCCCCAAACGCCCCTTGGAAACTTTGCAAGTTATTTAGACAACTAATTAACCTATAATAAAACTAAGCATCTGTAAGCTAAATGTCGTCTACTGCAACGAATAAGTCTCCTGTATTTATTGATCGCCCACTCTATGATTCTGTGAGGGTTACTACACAAATCGCAGGGAGTGCATCAAACAATACTCTTTTTGTTCAAGGGGGGCAAGTTCCGGCCATCCTTGTGGATATGGATGCCGATTTAAGTGAGGACAACAACAATGGCGGTGTTGTTGACTCGATTAAAATCGTAAGAAATGATTATTACCGTGCTGCTGACTACGTAGTAAATACAACTACTTCTGGTACTGTTGTTTCTTTTATTAATGGACAAGTTGTAAATATCACAACAACCACTCCTTTGACTGGTAGTGGAGCAGCTAGTGGTGTTGGTTATTACACTTATACAGGAAGTACCACACTTACTGGTGTAAATACTGCAATTCATTATTCAGGGGGATTGGCAGAAGGTTTTGTATATAACGGCGTTAATTACGGTAATCAGCCTGCCGTGACCTTTGTGGTGTACCATACTCGTGGAACCACCGCCCCAATTCCTGCTAATGGTGACTACCGTCTCGTATTCGCCAAAACCGTACCGGCCAACACACAAGAGGTGGACTGCTCAGACGTGCTTCCGGTTTTGGCTGTACCTGGGATTGCTGCTGGCAATACCAATGGGCTTGGCAACACTGCTCCTTTACGGAATAAAGGAATTTATTTAGAACGAGGAGATAGGCTTTACGTTGGTGTTTTTCCTGATACACCAAATATTTCTGGTTATGCTCCAGGTGCGCATGTGATTGCACAAGGTGGATTTTTCTAAATCATGGCTAAAAAGATTGGAAGCTCCTTTGGAAACTTTCAAGAAACCAAACCATTTACACCAGGAAAAATAAAACCAATAACAACTGAATTTTCCAAAGGCAGTATTCCTGACTCAATTTATACTACCAACAGAGAATCGGCATGGACACGTTGGCGCAGAGGATTTGAACTTGCGTCAGCAACAACGCATAACAACGACTACAACTATCGTTTCAAATATGAAATACCAGTAACAACTACAAGTGGCAATGCTACGCCAACACTCTCTGGTTCATTTGTAGGTTTTCCTACCAAAAATAAAGAGCTTGGTATGCATTGGGCAGTATGGCGTTACGCTGGCTCAGTCCGTTGTGATAACCTTACAGATCCAGTAAGCAACGATAAATTGTATATCGAATTAGTTACAGAAGATAGTGAAAATTGGTATGTAAAACTTAAAGGTAGCTGGAGCAATGCAAACCCACTTCCAGCTCCTTTTTATGTTTCAGTACCAGGGCAGCCAAATGGTTTACGTCCGGCAACAACTGAGATTTTTGAAGACAGAGTTATTGTTGCTGGTGGAGACATAATTAACAAAGAAACAATTAACCCAACAACACAAACTAGATATGGCTATGTTCAATCAGTTCTTACTGATATAAATCCTTTTACAGGCATACTTACATTTAAGAAAGCAGGTTCTGTTCAGGTAACGCCAGATGCAGTTTTTGTAAGTCCATCACCAATTGGATTTACCCCTGGAAGATTTCTTATAACAGGATCACGTTATGTATGCACATGCCAGGACTTTACGCATCGTGATTATGCCTACATGTCAACCAGTGGAAAAGGAAATAGCAAACAATTTCCAATGTCACGACTATCGACAATTAAACCCGGTCGGTTTGAACTGACAAAAACAGATGGAAAACTTGACGATAGAGCAATGACACCTGCAAATGTAAATAGAAATATGGAAGTTTTTACGCCAGAAGGGTTTGATCTTGATTACACGGTAAGTAATGACTCAAATGTTGACTTAAAAGCAACGCGAGACAATCCTGGCGTCTATCGTGAATTTGGATTTATCTATACAAGAGGGACAAAGAATATTTCAATACCAGGATCAAGTTCAGAAGGAATGCCTGGATACGATGATTATTCTTCTTCCTTGGTGTCTACTGATGGTAACTCAATTCCACAAGATGTGATTCTTAGTATCACAGACAACTGGACACCTTTACTGGATGAATTACGATACTGCAAACACATATATGCACTCAAGTTTAGAGATAGACTTTTTCCACCAGAGCCCTCTGACTTTCCAGTAGGAATTACTGCAATGAGTGAATGGGAACAGAAATTAGTTGAACAAGCACAAAAAGAACAACAGGACTTATCTGATTTCAACGAAACAAAAAGAGCCTTGGCATTGATGGATGTACCTCCATACAATTGCCAGGCTCCTTTGATTTACCCTATGCTTCAAAAGCTTTTTAACATTGTTACAGATCAAATCTCAATTGATCATTTCACAATGTTTGATAAGAGAGGTAAACCTTATGTACCAGCTCTTAATCAAAGGCCTGAGCCTTGAAGCACTCCTTTTTTGCTGAGTTCTTCACTGATTTTACCTACGTTCCAACGGAATGACTCCCGTGAGCGGGTTTCGGGAAATGCTGCGAAGTGGGGTCCAAGGCGGAGCGTACCATCATCACGCATCTTGAAGAGATCACTTTTGCTGAGCCCCAGCAGCTCGCTGGCCCTGCTTGCGCTGACCCAGGCAGTGGATGCAGTCATGAGCGTAAAATCGTGGACAAGATCAAGCTAGCAAGCACAGGACCCCCCTGGAAGGTTCTTTTATGAATGTTTAATCATTTGTAATAGATACCCCTTTTGCCTGCTCAGGGTAAAATAAAATATAACGGCGTTATCAAGTAAACATCTGATATGGGACTTTCGTATAATCCAGAAACGAAAAAGTGGAGTAAGACATATGAAAAAACAGATTATCCAATTAAGGGTCCCGCAAGTGATTCAATTACTGTAAAAGTTACATTTTTTACGGGTTATTCTTCCTTCTGGCTGCCCCTCCTCAAAGAAAAAACTCTTGAAATACCTGTAAATACTCCAGCAAACGATGTTTCGAGAATCATTAGTGAAGCAGGTGGTGAAGGATATAAAAAGTATGGATGGGCTTACTTTGGAACATTACCAAGTAGTAATTCTCTTACACCTTCTAATAATAATGCTCAAAATGAAATTTTTAAAAGTCTTATAAACCAAATAGAAACAAACAGAAATCACAAACTTAAAGCAGAAGCAGAAGCTAAAAATGCAGCATACGATAAAGTAATTACAACTGCAAGCTCAACTCAAGGAGGAGATTATGTAACACAAAGAGATATTATTAGGAACTTACCAGGTATCAATGACACTGTAAAAAGCGCACTTGAGAATAATTTTAAAGCTTTTTATCAAACTGAAAAATTAGTTCCTTGGAATGTTAGCTTAGGGGCAAAACCTCCATACGGAACTTTTGATGTTGAGTATTACAAAAATCAAAACCCACAATTGGTTCAGCAGTGGAATGAAGCAGTAGCTAATGACGATCTTGACATTGTTGGTCAGTATGGGGAGGCAATGATTAATAATGATCCGAATATAACAAAAGAAGATGTTAATAGTGGTTATGCTTTTTATCTTCAGCATTATACGAACGTAGGTAAAGCAGCTGGACAACGTGCTAACAGAGTACAGCCTTTAAAAGCATCTGAACAATATGTAGAAAAAGCTCCTACAGACGTTGAAAAAAGTCAAATTAAAGACCTTCAACTTAATGTAGATTTTGATACAGCTACAGAACGTTTACTTAGGATTCCAGAAGTAGCTGCTGCTTGGGAGAAAGCTAAAGAAGGTGATCCCTACTGGGAAGCAAAAGGAAAAGAATTCTTTTTGGATGCAAATAAACCAGATGAATTTGTTGCTTTATTTAGACTTTCTGATCGGCAAGAAGATAAGGATGTTGTTTTTAACTACAACATTAATGCAGGTCTTCCTACTGGAATAACGGATTTAGAAGACGCAATTAACCAAGTCATTGGTGAAAAAGGAGAAGTAGAAGTCAAAAAGTTTGGTGCACTTACTCAAGATGCCCTAAAGCAAACAATAGATGAAATGAAAAAAGCAAAAGCAAAAGAACAAAATATTGCACTTCTTTCTGGACTTGGTCCGTTTAGAGAAATCATGGATATAAATAAAACATTAGCTAATTCCATATTAGGAGACTCGGGAGTAGGCGGGATACTTAGTTTTATGGGTGCAGACAAAAAAGAAGAAGATCTTGAAAAATCTTTACAAGGCATAACAGGAGTGAATAACAACAATACTATTTATAACTGGCAAAAATGGTTTGATAACACTCTTAAAAAAAGGTATGAACAAGAAATTGAGCTTGGCCTATCCTCAGAAGAAGCTGAAGAAAAAATTAAAATTGAAGGTGATTTTGCAAGAAAATTTATTCAAGATTATTTAATCCCTCGTTTTGATGAATCTCGTTCAATGGATGAGTTTGTTGAATATATAGATGTTCGCCAAGAAGAACAAAATCCTTTTCAGACACAAACTCTTAGAGAATCTTTAAGATTACTTGCAAATACGCGTGCTGAAGATCTTTTAAAAGAATTAAGCAGCGCAGATGACCGTCGTTTTGATTTTAATTTTTATTTTAACCCTACAGGAGATAAAGCTAGGGAAGAAAGATATACAGAACAGGCAAAGACAGTTGCAGAAGATTGGGAGGCTGCTAAAAAAGGAGATGAGTATTGGGCTTCACAGGCCTACAGATTTGGAGTAAATGTAAATGATAAAGAGGAATTTGCACGCATGCATTATCAAATCAAAGGTAAAGGTAGAAATTACGATGGAGCAGAAGATATTTATAACGCTAGCAAAATAAGAGAAAAAATATTTAATGACATACTTCCTTCTTTAGAAATTAGGGCGGAGTCTATAGGCACAGTCTTTGGTGACTTTATTAAACCAGAAGAGTTCGCAGATGAAATCTTGAAGGGTGTTGATCCAAGTAATAAAGAAGAGTGGAACAAATTATTAAAACAATACGACCTTGATAATTTTAAAGGTACGGTTGATGAAGTCAAACAATATATCATAGAAGCATTGAGTACAGGAGCTGCGCAAAAAATAAGAGAAAGTATTAAGTACCTAAATGAAAAAGGAAAAAGACCTACACAAGAAAACTTAGGCATTACTTATATCGAAAGAGAAGAAGACTATAAAAAAAGCACAAAAGCAGAAACCGCTTTATTTAAAACATTCCAACAAGCAGGCTACAAAGGGACAGAAGATGAATTCTATGAAAACTATTTTCCAGATGTTGATAGGTCAGAACAAATTGCATTAACAAAAGCAAGTTCTGGTGAAGGTCTTGAATTTATGAATTTAAAGTTAGACGATCCTTACACTGCTTTGGGATCAATTGAAGATTTATTTGGAAGAAGTGAAGAGGAGGAAGAAGAAACTAATAATGATACCGATAGAGATAGTTATTTTAGAATTGGCATTGATGATGATGATTTACCTGGTAAATCAAAAGCAGGTCAAAGCTTTTTAGGAGAATTTACATCAATGTTTAAGGGGTTTAGTTAATGGCTGACAAACATAAAAAAGCAGCAACAGCTGCAAAAATACATAAGGACTCAATGCCTTGTAACAAACCAAGGAAAACCCCTGGGCACCCAACTAAATCACATGTTGTAAAAGCCTGCAAAGGTGGACAAGAAAAAATCATACGCTTTGGGCAGCAAGGCGTTGAAGGAGCTGGTAAAAACCCAACAACAGAAAAAGAAAAAGCAAGGCGTAAATCTTATTATGCAAGACATAATGCACAAGATTCACGACCAGACATTATGTCCGCTAGGTACTGGTCTCACCGAGTAAAGTGGATGATCTTAAGTGGTATAATTTTACCAGAATTTTTGAACACATGTCTTAACGCTGGAACTACGTTTCTACAAACTGTGTAAAATGCAAATGGCTATCAAAAAAACAAAAGTTCATACCCGCAGATACGCGCTAAAACAATGGGCAAAGTAAAAGTAACTACGCAGAAAAAAGAATCAAAACCTAAACGCACAAAGCAAGGTGATGGTCAACATTCCAAGGCCAATCACGGACGCAAGAAAAGTCGCGGGCAGGGAAAAGGCTAACACTTTGTTATGAATAAGTTTATTATAGTGAGTAACTCGCTCACTTCTGATGTTTGGTGACTACACTTCTGCAATCGACATCATTAAAAGATATGAAGGGTTTAATGAAAAGGCCTATCCAGATCCTGTGAGCGGAGGAGCCCCTTACACTTTTGGGTATGGAACCCAGTTTTATCCTGATGGTTCTCCAGTAAAGCAAGGTCAATGTTGCACAAAACAAAAAGCTGAAGAGTATTTAAAACATGAGCTTAAAATCATTGACATTGAATTAGATAAATTAGATCTTGACCTAGATGCTGACATGTACAATGCGCTGCTTTCATTTATCCATTCGGTTGGTTGGGATCCTTTTTTCTACAGTACAATAATTGATTCGATTGAAACTGAGGATTGGTACGGAGTAGTAGAAAATATAAGTCGCTGGATTTTTGATCATTACTATAAAGTTATTGGTGGTTTAGTTAATAGGCGCAGGGAAGAAGTGGCTTTGTTTTTAGCAAATTTAAAAGATGAATGCAAACCTTTAGGCGGTATTCTTTTGGCAACATTCAGAAGTTACTCAGGAGAACCTCACGAAATCAATGCCATCCTGGAACTTGAAAAAAACTTGAATCCTTATGTCCTTGCAGATTTTGTTAATAAGTTTGAAAGCAACTTCAGTTGAAGTATGGGCAACGAAGTCCCACAGTCACTAGAATCTGATTAGAGTTTACTTGAAAAATGGAACAAAATATTCGTGTAAGTGAACTGGGGCTTCCGCTTCAGATTCAGTTTGCAATGCGCAAAATGCGCATGGAAGCAGAAGAAATGACATGGGATCAATTACTTGAAGCTTTTCTGGGTTTGTACCAAAAGCGTTTAGTTGAATGGGCTGCGATTAAAGATATGCTTGCAGATGAAAACATTGAGTTGGAATTTGATATTCCAACTCAAATGGAGATTCAACAAATTACTTCATTGGTCAATGAAAGCAAGGGTGAAGATGAGGACGACAACAAGGAGTTTTCATTCGTCTAATTTTTGGATTAAACGGTCCAGATACCAACGTGCTTTCATTGCATCTTGCTTTGGATTACCTTTAGACCAAAGACGATCAATATATTTAATTACTTGCCACTGAAGCCCACCAAGTATTGCATCTGGTGCAAACTGAACTGCATCTTCAATTTTATCTATTGTTTCAATTTTTTTATCAGGGTTGCAATAATGTGAGGGATGATTTACCATGTCAACTTTTGGTTTAAGGTTTGGCATGGGACAGAAGCCATCCTTGCACTCAACCACAGGTAGTTCACTGGGGCCGCAGCCGGGCTCTACCGCCTTAAACCACGGCGACGCATCGACATCTCTTTCTCCTCCTCCGTGGGCCCCCCAAGCTCCAGAACCAGGGCTTTCGGCTTCGGTGACGCACCCATCTCCAGACCTTGCTCCATGCTCGGAATGTAACCTGTCAATCCGCATCGTTCAGTACCCTCAATTTGGAGGTTGGTACGCTCTCGACCCTGTTGGGTGAGAACCAGGCCCCTATTATACATGTCTTGCAAAGGCACGTCATTCATTTCGTTATCCAACGAAGCATCAAAATCTTCTTCAGATAAACAACGTTTTAAGACCTCATCATTTGTTATATATTGATCTAGAAATGCATCAGAAAACCCAGGTGCATGCATCATTATCTTTGATTAAAATTCCTTCATTTAAAATGATATCATGAAAAAGTTCTTTGAATCTACTTACGATCCACGGCAGCGCTCTGGTACTTCAGGTGCAGAAATCTCTGATTTGAATCCAGAACAAGCTTATGACACAGACTTAAGACGTTTAGATCGTACGGAAAGGGATATTGCAGATACAGTTGATATTCGGAATGATAGACAACAAGGTAGAGTTGAGAAATACATGGCAGCAGCAAAAACTGCTGGTGAATATAAGCAACGTGCTTCAATTGATGAGCCACAAATTCGTGGTCGCACACCAAGGAGTGAAGCAAGCATTAACGGTGTAACACTTCCAAGTCAAGGAGATACGGCTGGGCCTGCTGGTAGTACAAATTATGCACGCAAGCCCAGCCCGTTTACAGGAACTTTTAGAGGATTTAGTTAAACCTGGCTAAACACAATTTCTTTGGGTTGCCCTTGGTACTTTCCTTTACGCATCTGATAATCGACTTCACACTCTTTGCCACGGAAAAAGAGTAGTTGACAGATACCTTCATTTGCATAGATTCGATTAAAAAGGCCTGTGCAATTACTGATCTCAAGAGTCAAGTGTCCTTGCCATCGACTTTCTGCCGGAGTTATGTTTACCAGAATCCCAGATCGGGCATATGTACTTTTACCAACTGCAACTACTGTTACATCTTTAGGTAGGTCTAAATACTCTTCTGCTACTCCTAAACAATAACCGTAAGGAGGAAGCAAGAAATACTGTCCTTTCTCATCTTCTAGTAAATCAACTTGTTTTAGAATGCCTGTATTAAACTCCTTTGGATCACAGTCTCCTGATTGAACTCTTCCAAATACCAAGCATTGTTTTGGGGAAAGTCGAATATCATAACCATATGAACTTAGTCCATAACTAAGAAGCTTCCTTCCGTTTTCTTCACTGATTAAACGATCCTGGAAGGGTTGGATCATTCCTTTATTCAAAGAAAGGTCTTTGATTTCGCCGTCGGAAAGGATGCTCATAGTTCAAAAGTAGCTTTTAGATGCTACAGGATTTACGCAAGAATACGACCCATCTGGCCGTAGGTTTCAACAAAATGCTGGATTGAATCGCCTACGCTTTTTTGGGGAGGCAAAAAAACTGCAAAAGATGCGCAAGTTGTTCGCTCTTTAATTACGCCTGTATGAACAAAATGTTGTTTTAGTGTCGGTCGATTACGGAAAATGCAGATAGGAAAATCAAAAATGTCTTGACAGTACATGAACATATCTGGAGCATTTGCAAAGTAAATTGCTTGTTCAATTTCTTTTTTTGCCCATTTATGTTTCAAGATTCTCCACCAGATTGCATAACTTGATGTCAGCGTAGGAGATAACCCACGGGTCATTTTCCAGCGTTGGGAATCATGATGCCAGAAGTAAGAGTGTTTTGGAGGAAACACATAAACATTTCCATGCCACTCTTGCTCATTTAAACCATCTTCTTTTGGAGTAAAAAAGGTTTTTGCGTTTACATATTCATTAGCTTTAGCTGAACTTGCCGGATCAAGATCAATACCATTCATTACAAGATGCGCATTGTCAATTAGATCTTTTGAAGTAATCCATTCGTAATCTTCAACTTTTTTGTTACCAAGGAAACCAGGCATCAGCTCTCTGCAATTTTTTGATAGTCCATTTGAAAATAGCGAATACCTTGTTTGTCATTTATAAGGAATCCAGCATTTTCAAGTGGGTCAATTTTCTGAGCAGCATCTAAGATTTTTCTAAATGTCTCTAATAGATCATTGTTTTTTTCATTCTCACATTGTTTTTTGGCACTTTCAATTTCAGGAAGAGTTAGAAAAAACACAGATCGCTCTTTGTTCTCAGGTTGAAACACCATGATCCCAGGTCCTTCTGCTTCCCAAAACCTTAAGTAGTGTTGGCGCATGTCACCAAGAATCAGCTTGATGGTGGCATCAAGCATCTCGGTAGAAATTTCGGTCAACTCTGGGCCGATTACCGAAGCGATCAGTTTTTCTCGTTTACTCACTTTGCAACAAGCCCTTGGCGAATCAGTGTCTCATGCATCTTAGCAAGTGGCTGGTAGATGACGACCAGCTTGCCTAGCACACCTCGTTTTTTTACAAGCTTGCCATTTTCATCTCTCAATTTCTTGAATTCACCCACACGAATTAGGTATTCTGCCACACAACGTAATCTTCTTTTCAGAGGTAAATCAGCGTTTGGAAATTTACCACATATCGTACAAGGCGTCATGTCTTGAAATGCAACACGTAACCGATTTGCTAAGGTCATTGAAAAAGTAGGATCTTCTTCTTCATAATCTTTTAAGTTTTTGAGGTATCTTCGTAAGACCGCATCATCGAAAGAACCTGAAGGAGGAATAAAAATTTCTACCTGAGGCACAAGAGAAAGTGGTAAAACCTCTTTAAAATTAGCGATAGTCACATTTTCTATGGACCAGCCATCAAAACGATTAGCCATTCAATACCCCTGGATTAAACCTTCATCAAAATCAGAAGTCTTTGGGACAGATGGATTGGGAATATGACAATCCTTTTTATCCCGAGTATCTGTACTATATTTGACAAATGAACTGTTCGTAAAGCTCCGATAACTTGCTTTTGTATCTTTGGTGAAAGACTGGATTAGATTATTCCATGGGATACGAATAATCTGTTTCTTGCTAGAGGGGCTTACATTGATGTAGTGGATTCCGTACACCCAACCATCATCTGGGCGTTTTTTGCCGCTAAGAATCCAGTTACGGATTGTTTGATCTGAAACACCTAGTCGTTTAGCGCATTCTTCAGTAGAAATGTATTCATCAGCATACACCTCAGGGCTGATCATGTTTGTCTCGCCGTTTTTGTAACGAGAGTGCCACATTGTAGCTAAAATATTGCGAATCCCCTTTAGCTCGGAAGAAATGTCTTCCAATCCTTTTCTTAGTCCGTAATTCATGTTCACATTTGAGCTGATTAAATGCTAGTCTTTTTGTAAATGATTTGCATGCTCATGGAAGAAAACATTTATCCCAGCATTCCTCCCCAACCCAGCCAGATTCCTGGGCAGTTAGCTCCAGAGGCACTGGAGGAAATGAAGCAAAAAGCTAGGGATATGGCAATTGCTCAATACATGGCACAGAAACAACAGCAACAAAATAATCAAAACCCTGGACCTGAGCAAAAAATTGTTTACGTTCGACGTAATCTGACAGTTGCAGAACTTCTTTTGCTTGTCGTTCTTCTGACAGGGGTGATTACGGGAATTCAAGCGAGCTGGAACTTTGTAACAGAAAGACTTCCTAAGATTGAAATCAGAATGAAATAGTAGTTAGGTCTAGGCCACCTATAATTAATCAATGGGCTTTGCTTTCATATAGGTGGCCAACAGACGAATTTCACAAATGCCTTCAATAGGAGGCAATGCGTTAGCAGAACAGGATCTGCTGACATTAGTTCGTGTATTCGAAGTTGATCCTACTTTAAAGAATAAAAAGATTACATTAAATGAATTTAGCAAATACTTAAATACAAAATATTTAACGCTTAGTGGTGGGACTTTAACTGGACCTGTTATTGTCAATGCGACACTTACAGTAAGCGGTGACACAAGCTTGGCTAATGTCTCTTCGTCTGGAAATGCAACGTTTAATAACGTTTTTGTACAAAACAATTTAACTGTAACAGGAACTGCAACTGCAGCTGATGTTATTGGAACAACCAAAGTTTCAGGCGCAACAATAACAGGTGATGTCATTAACGCAACATCAGGTTTATTCCAGGTTTTAACAGCAATTAATCAAATTTTTGGTGGTAATTTAACGTTTTCAGGAAATACTTTTACGCTTGGATCAGGTTATTTTTCTTCGGGAATTAGTGTAACTGGGACTGTCTCAGGCAATACATTAAGAGGCGATGTTGTAATAGGTACTACCACAGTTTCAGGTACAACTGTAACAGGTAACACAGCTCTCTTTACAAGTATTACCGGAAGCACATTAAGAGTAACCACACCTTCTGGAGCATCCCCAGCGATGGTTTGTTCCGGTATTATATCAGGTGGAGTAAATGGACTTGTTGTCAAAGGACCTTTAATTATCTTGCCTTAAGGTAAAATTATATAAAAGAACTTGAGCAGTAAACATGTCGTACGGCACGATTAAAGTCAATACAATCACCTTTACAAACAATGGTGTTGATCAAAGTGTAACTGTATCTGGTATTGTAGCTTCGACTTCAGGAAACCTTACGGTCACTGGAACGGTAAGTGGATCTACGGCTTCCTTTGCAAATGGTATATTTAACACTTTTAGTGGCGGAACCTGTACGATTACTTCTGGTGTTTTAGCGTCGGGAACGGCAAGTAACCC
>Ga0129333_10000993_pt1 | contig 25045 bp, 32 predicted proteins | sample CPB6_08_DNA_FD_94474 | JGI IMG/M metagenome (GOLD analysis project Ga0129333, IMG submission 94474) | Freshwater to marine salinity gradient microbial communities from Chesapeake Bay, USA - CPBay_Sum_0.6_0.8_DNA | ecosystem: Environmental > Aquatic > Marine > Coastal | place: USA: Chesapeake...
ATCAGGTTTAGTTCGGTCGTTCATTCGTCAATCTCCATAATTTGAATAATAGATTTGATCTTTTCTAAGTTTTCTCGATGTTGTTCCACTATATCATACTGCTCAGACAACCAATCCAAACTGTTGTCTTCGAAGTTAGTTTCTTCACGAATTTCAAGTGAAAGACCTTCTAGATCTGCTTCAACTTCTCGAATGTAGTGATTTAGAGTGTCAATTAGGGTCATTTTTAGTTAGTGTGTAATAAACGGTTCTTCCTTCTCTGTAACTGTTTAGATTGCGTGGTGCAGATGTGAGAAAATCACATCGTATTTCAAACCACTTCCAGCGAAATGAGAATCCTGTGACTGAGCGACTACCGAAGCTAATCAGCAGCATTGGGAATATTTCTGTTGCTGGATATTCATCCCACTGAATACAAACATCCATCAATGCGAAGTTTGGATATGCTAAAAGTAGTTGGAAATACCATTCGTGTCCAAAGTCTTCGTAGTGTGCATAATCAAGGAGTTTCATCCATTTTCCTCAAAGTCGAACCATTCGTAAATACAATCCATGACATTACTACAGATGCTATCAATTATAGCACCCTCGGTAGGATTTTCAACGTGTTTGTGAGCACGTCTGTATCCATACTGGACACCTTCTGTGATTGCCATCTCCAATACTTCACGAAACTTAGGTTTCATACGTCAAGACCACTCCTCTCTAAACTATCGTGCATTATATCACGGCAGAGTTGAAACTGCTGCCATTCTTGCTCAGTGAAATTATCACTAGCATATGGGATACCAACATTGCGAGCACACATACGATTGACTGCTTCTTCCATCATAGGAGAGACACTAACAACACTAGCAATAAAGAAACTAAGCATGATCGACCACCTCCCAGTGTGCATCAGATTTGTCACCGAAACGATTTGTGCCAGTCCTAGTGCTTACCCAGAAAAAGTATTTGCGATTCTCAGCAGCAAGGAACAACTCACCACCAGTATCCTGTTCTACAATACAAACAGGATTTCCATCCATAGAATTAGCAAGACGATTCTTTGCTTTACTACTCTTTGGTTTGACTGTTACTTTTCTCATCGTCTATCACAAGGAACAAACTCAGTCTCATACCAACGTCGCACATATCCGTCTCTGTAGTTCCATCTATTGATATAGTATCCAGGAACATATTCCTCACGAACTACTCTTACTCTACAGTAATCTACTGGGCGACGATATACCCTAGGTGGTTCTGGATAAACATACACTGGTTCGGTGAATGGTTCCCAAAACTCTTTCCAAGTAATTGCATGTGCAGGTAGTGGTAGAAATAGGGCACCTAGGAGCAGTAGGGAGCGTTTCATGGCGTTTGTTTTTACCTATGTATTATAGCACATCAGAATCGGTCTCATCGTCTCCTAGGACACTTTCAAGATCGTCCAGCATATCTAGAGTGACTGGGATCAGTTTCTCTTCGCCACGATCAATCTTATCACACAATTCCATCAAGTATTCTAGAAACTCTTTTGGATAAGTCTCATCAAGATTGATGGAAGTCCAGAACCATTGATAACATTCTTCATAAGGATCATCATCTTTCAATAGAGCATAGTTCTCATAGTTTCCACTGATGAGATCTCTCCACATCTTGAAGTTGTTCCAGATCTCTCTCCATCCAGTCTGGAAACAATGCCCAAAGTAATACTCAAACCAGTTCAGTTTGTTCTTCATCTACTTTCCTCAAGTGTTCCCAGGTCCAGGTCCTACTCCAAATATCAATATCAAATCCAAACTTATACACCCACAAGATCAGACCAAACAATGTACCACCACCAGAATTGATCTGTAGATATGGCCAACAGGCATCATCATTCCACGACAATGATATCTGCAGTAATGATTTCTTTCTAAATGGTCTAGGGAAATGTCTTCCAGTATTGATGATCTGGATATACCAGTCATTACCCCAATCTTGTCTATGTCTAAATTGAAATAATGTCATGGATTTTGTTGAGAGAGTTTACGAATGCCAGTGATAAAATAACCAAAGTCCCGTGCTTCTGTGATAGGTTTGATTTGCTCACACACATCACATTTTGACTCATAAACAGAAGAACAACCTACAGAATAAACACCATACTTTTTACCGCAATCAAAACATGTTTTGTAGGCATTCTTCAGTTTGTCAATCAGTTCTTGGTTTGGGTTTGTTGCACTCATTGCAGTAATAGGAGAATCCAGTACGAAAGTATCTTACCACCTGGTAGTGATCGCTGTCAAGGGGTTTACTCTGTGAGCATTTGCTGCACTGTCTTGTTGTGCTTTTTCCGAACTCGTTTGAGGTCTTTGAGTTCATCTTTGATTCTCTTATAAGCAGTTTCCGAATCAATCTTGTCACCAAGTTCGAGGGCGATGATAATATCAACTCGTGTGCCAAAGTGGGCAAGTGCTTTTTCAAAGTCGTCAAGGTCATACATGATTAGATCTCCACTAGTTTAGCAAGATGTTCTGGTTCTAGAGCGGTCTCTGTTAGCAAATCAATACCCAATGTTACCCTCGGTACTGGATTCATGTGCATTGTTGTCCAATGAATTAGATATTCTGGAAACATAGTGATCCATCCAGGTTTGTTATCAAATGAAATACTATCTAAACCATATGGATTCTGATAAACCGTTTGAGTATCCCATGCTTGCAACGTCAGATTTGCTGATAGAAAACTATATTCATCACAAGCATGTTGATGAGGTTTCATTGCTTGACGTGATCTGAGAACATTTGCCCACATCTTTGCATATACTTTTTCATTGAGATCTGGACACATTTTATCAACGCCCTCACGAAGTTTCTGCTTGATTTTTTCACAAACTGGGTGATCCCACTGTAGTGCATTATATGCTTGAAACTTTGCAGTTAGGGAATATTCTCCAAGTCCAGTTCCACCATCATCTTTATACTGAGGATTCTGTGCAATAAAATCACCCTCCAATGAAAGAATGTGTGCTGTAAGATCCTTACTTTCTTCTACAGTGAGGATCTCTTCATTCCATACTTTGATGGAATAACTAATTGCAAACGGAGTCAATGGGTCATTTTCCTGATGAAAGACCGTATAAATGTTGTCATTCTGCATTTGGAACACGCATCCCCATCCCGACTAATGAATATCTATGCTCGTCCAAGAATGATTCTTCTGGAATAAACGGTGAATGGAAGTATCCACCATCATAGATTAGGCAACTATTATATTCAATTGGAGCAACTGTGTCAAGTTTCCAATCTTCATTACCACGAAAGTTCTCCCATGGTACAACTATGTTTTCTCCTTCAGAGAAGAGTTCTTCATACTCTTCTAGTGACAACTCAGTAACATATTTTTTATCCCTCCACTTCCAAAATGCTGTTCCACCAATTCCATGGGACATCCATAGATTGAATACAAAATTGATTACATTCAATCCACCTTCAGGATCAGTAAATACGTCAGCATGAGGAAGATGAGATCCATTTAGCATAGGCATATCTCCAGTAAAAATATTATTGAATACTCTAACTGGCATAAAGTCTACATCTTCACGAATTCTTTCAACAATAGTTGCTGCTGCCCAGGGTGGAACTTCTTGACGCCATCCAGGAGCAAATCCACCAGTTTTTCTCCATTGTGTAGAGATGACAGGAAATTGTTCCATAATCTCTACAAACAAATCTGGTTCTTTCAAAAAGTCTCTGTACATTTTGAAAGAATTCATTCCATCAATATTCACATCAACCAGTTGGGTGTCTGGGTTGATCTGAACTGCTTTCAGGAATTTCTCTTCATCAATCCAATTTAGTGTCATGTCTAGTTACCTTGAATGAGTATGATCCTCTGGTTTCAAATACTTCTGGAAGAACATTGAATGAGATGCTAATCCTATTATCTGCATAGTTTTCTTCATACCCATGCACTAGATTAGATTCCCATAGCAATAGATCTCCTTCATCATGATCTATAATAGCACCACCAGAGTTATATTTTGTTTGTTTCAGTTCTGGAATTTCGATGTATGGTTTACACGATGCCCCAGGAATTGCATCTCTACTTTGAAATGCTAGATGTGGATGCTTTCCACGAATAAAGTTTACAAAGTAAGTTCCAGAAATATACGAATTGCTATGAACATGCATAAACTGATATCCACCAGTATCACACTTGTTCAACCAACAATCTGTGATGATTACACTATCACATTTATAACCAAGAATGTCATTGATATAATCTAATGAACACTGTTTGATCCATTCTTCAAACTTATCAAACAATCCAGTAGAAAATAGATTTTGTCCACTTTTGTTGAAGTAATGTTCTAGTTCAATCGATGATTTATTAGTCTTTTTGTGAACATCATCATTGTATTGGTTTAGAACATCAAAACATTTTTGTTTGACATCATCAATACCATTTTGAGGCATTTTATATTTCCCAATGGCAGTGGGAAATACTTCCATAATATCTTTCATTAGAAATTCAAGCGATTGAGAGAATGGTCATTACCCAATTCACCTTTCATCCAGAAATTGAACGAAACACTAAATCTTGGGTCTGTAATATTCCTATTAGGTATTGTACCATGTTCTAACCAGGATGGGAAGATCAATAGAGTACCTTTCTTTGGTCTAACGATAACTTCGCCCAGATTGAGTTCATTAGATGCAGATACTTTTGGCATCACAAAGTGTCTTTTTACTGGATCCACAAACTTGAGGCAACCACCATTATCGGTGTGATCGATCTCTACATCATCAGGATACCACACTCCAGAGAAAAATGAATTGCTATGAGAATGTAGTTGAATTGATGCGTTTTTACCTAGAGAGTTTGCCCACATACAAACGATATATGGGTCAATATCTGTGTATCCATAGCACTTCCAGACACTGCGAACAGCAACTAGTAACTTCGCGCACAGTTTACTATACAGAGGATGTTTATCTAAAGTATCCTCTGTATAGAAATTCATGTGGGCAAGTTCAGGAATAATTTCTCTTGTATCCCATCTAGATCTCAGATCAGAAATGATATCATCCTGATTATCTACAAAGCATGGAAATTCAAATAGACAAGATGGAAAAATCTTGTGTACATGTGGTTCCATAGGTGCATTGGGACCATCATAATAAAAGTAACTCATTCTTCTTCAGAACTACCCTCTAGCATAGCAGTAATAGGATTGTCTCCACCGCTAAACATCTCATGCAGTGGTACATTTAGTGTCTCTTCAATTCCATCCCACGTTGGCAGACGGAAATTATTAGGATCTCTCAGTAGTTTATTTGCAGCAGGAGCAAGTGCTCTCTCAATCTTTTGTAGTTGAGCACCAAGTAGATTGCTATATTGGAATCCAACAGACAATGCTTTGAGTTGGTCTTCTTCAGGCATCATTGAGATGGAATCTAGATTACCAACACTAATACGTCCAAAGGACATGATGTCAAGTGCTGCCTGTTTACCCATACGAGCAATCCAATACTTACGCTCTTCTTCTTCATCATCATTCCAATATCGCAGGAGATCTTCTTCAGTCTCACATGCCTCTTGAACTTGTTGAATGAAATGGTCAGATTCTTTCAGCTGACGCTTATACTTACGCTCAGCAATTTCAATGTCAATAACTTTATCTTTATGATCGATTTCTAGAAGTTCACGCTCATACTCATCAGTACATTCTTCAAGTCTCTTTTCAATATATTTCTGATGAACTTTTTCACGTTCAATTTCAAACTCAATCTTCTTGAGAGAGTGAGTTCTATTCTCAAGTTCTAGCAATGCTTGACGAACTTGACGATATTTAGTTACATGACTGTGACCAACAAAGACCTCATTTTGATACTTTGTCTGACCACTTGCATATTTGACAGAGTAATCAAGAATCTGTTCCTTCGATAGTGTCATAGTAAATCATTATACTGTATTATGTAGATTAGAACTGAAGACCTGTCTTCACCTCAACTGTTCGGATTTCTGAACCGTCTTCTTTGAGCACAATTCTTCCTTCTTCAATTGCTTGAATGAACGGCATCTGAATACCAAGATAGTCCTCATAGAAACGATTCATATCAGCAGTTGTAGTTAGAACTTTATATGCTTGTTTCACTTTATTCATATCAGTGAGAAGTTTAGTAGCTCTAACTTTGTGCTGATCCCTTGCAGTGATGATTTTAGTCGCAATTTCATCCACTGTCAAGTCCCTTGCTTCCGCAAGTGCTGATAGGAATGGATATTCACCACTTGGATCTGCTTTATATGCTACAGCATCTTCATACTGATATGGGAATGTTGCTTCTTCGATGGTGCAACTTAGATCTAGTTTTCTAAAACGCTTATCAAATTCTTCTTCAATAACTGCTTTCGCCACTGCTTTCATTGCTAGAACAGCAGCATCATGTCGTTGTGTATCGAAAGCAATTGCAACTTTCTCTGGAGTATATGTTTCTGCTGGAGTTACTACTAATTCTTGATTCTCCGAGTCCCAAGATAGAGTTTCATTTGTAAATGAAGTTTTGAGTTCAAAGTCGTCATCTACCTCAGCATCTCCAGTAGCAGTATTTTGCAATACTTTACCATCACCAAGATCTGTGCTAAGAAGTTTGATAGTCTCTCTAACTTCACCGAACGATCTAAATCCTTTCGATGCAACTAATTCATTGAGAAGATAATATCTTGACGACAAGGTGCTGGTTGAATATACGTCTTCAAATAGAATAAAATTCTCTGCTGCCAAAGAACATGCCAACCATCCTAGAGAACCCCCATAGTTGATGAATTCTTGTGGCATGGAGTTCATCCAAGAACCTGCTTTTGCGAGAAAATATGTACGATCCATTGTTATTTCCTATTAGTAAGAACCAAAACCACCATAAGCACCAGTACCATCCGAAAGAGCAGTACCTGCTGTATATGGATCTTGATAACCAGACCCAGTGTAGGTCATGAACGAACGTGGTTGAACACCAGCACCGATCATGTCTCCACCTTCTCTACCAACTCCAGAAGACGATCCTGGAATACCTTTTCTATATGTGATAGTAGCATCAGCAAAAAGAATCGAGTCAACGTAGTAGTAATAAATCCAAGAGTTATTATTCTGTGCCCCGTTGTAGTTAGAGATACAATATCCTTTATTCATACCAGTATGAAGATTTTCTTCTCCGCCATTCTCAGGTTTATTGAGTCCAGATCTCAGAATTGCTGCATCACTATCTCTTCGTTTTGTTATACCTCTTGATGTATTACCACCTTCAGAACAATAGAACATCCCAATTCTAGTTCTTAGATGCTTGTTATATCCATCGCATCCTGGTGCTGGAGAATAGTTAGACCAGTTAGTATATGATTCTGTGGAAAATTCAAATCGGTATTGTCCACTTGATACCCATGCATAATATTCTCCTTCAGCATGTGCAACTGCTGAAATTGAACCACCTACTTGGGATAGCATTACCTCAGTATTGAGATCATGTCTATCGGTGTTTCCATTACCAGAAGTAATATATGCTCTGTTTCTACCACTATTTGTGTACCAGCTATTGCCTAGAAAATCAATCCATGCACCAGAATATGATCTAGAAGTTAGAGTATTCCAGTTTCCATTCTGGCCACGATTTGTCTCTGTAACCATGCTATATGAGCAGGTGTTTGTTACAGCAGGCAACCAACCGTTAGCACAGTTATACACAAAGATATTGACGCCATTCATAGATCCGCCAATATATGCTGCAGATCTATCAATAACGTCTCCAAGAGAAAGTGTTACGTCATTTGGATGAGTAGTGCGGTTTCCATTTCTATATGGAGAAGCATCTTTATATCCACCAATAGTGTATCCTCTATTGATAATATATCTAAACGGCCACTGAGTTGGGTTCTCAAGTCTATAGTTAGAATCTAGATCATGAGTCCAGTATGCTTCATATGAATCATTGTTTCTAATATTATCATTATCATATGCAACTCCAGATTTACGACGACAACGCAAGACAGAACCTGCTGTGTCATCATTCATTTCTGGAATACCGCCACCAACATCTGCCCATGCTGCTGTGGCGTCATATACTTCTACTTTACCAGTCGAAGTATTGTATCTAAGCATACCCTGAACTGGAGTACCAGGTCTCTGGGCATCTGTTCCTCTGGGTAGAATAACAGCATCAGTTGCATTAGATAGGTCCAATGAACTGGATGGAGTTGTGGTTTTTACGCCAATTCTATCATTGGTAGAATCAACGTATAGTGTTCCACTATCGAAATTGAAACGACCACTGCTGTCAATAGCTAGTTCAGGAGCACCCGATCCAGCAGTTAGACCCGAGATTCTATCAACGTTTAGTCTTGACATTTACTATAGTTACCTCTTCTTGTTTATTTATGCAAATGGAGCGTCTTCTTCCCTGAAGTAGAATTCGATATCCTGAACTTTATTGTCTGGACCACGACATCCTTCTAGATATAAAGGATCACCATGGAACCATTGATCTCCTTGGTATCCACTTTCATTTGTTTCCCAATACAAAATAGAGCGACGATTCAAATATCTCTCAAAAGAACCATAGTTATCGCTGTTCTCATTGAATGATGATGCCCATGCAATTCCAGGATATGATGGACCATTTTCATATCGTACACGATCTGCTTCACCAGCAATATAATCTCTTGATATTAGTCCAGCTCTTCCCTGCTTACTCATTCTACATTTACGAATTACCGTTCCAGTTCCATTGTTAGGAAATGTCCAGTTATTTTGATCTGTCGTATCAAATCTAGAGATCTCTGAGATTTCCCAAATGAAGATTTTATTTGGGTTATCAGTTCTTCTTGCCATCATCTGACTGGTATTGCTTGCACCATCGATTGCTTTTGCAAAATCCATTCTAGAAAATGCAGTTCTATTTGTTCTTGCAGTTGCAGAAATAGTACCATATGTATTGAATAGTGGTAGATAATTACCACCAACTGTATTTGTTTTATTGGTATTGATAGTTCCTGCATATGCAACCAACATCCATCCACCACCATCAGTGGTCATATCACAATAAACTTGTGTAGCAGCAAATGATGAAGATCCCGTTCCAGTTGGTTTGATCCAGTAAATACCATCTGGAGCATTTGGATTTTCTCTCTTGATCGCAAGTGCAGATGGAGCAGCATTCTCAGCAGTTGCTCCTAAAGTTGTTGTACCTCCAGTAAATGTCAAACCAATCAAGTCCCAGGATGTACCTGTATATACCTCAGTTCCTTGCAAAGATGTGTTATACCTAATCATACCAACAATGGGTTGAGAAGGTCTTTGTGCTGTTGTGCCAGAAGGAATACTAATCGGAGCATTATTCTGAACATCTAATGTTCCAGCAAAAAGTGCATTGGTATTTGTAGGAACATTTATCGTATAACCTCTGTCCCCAGTTCCGTAAATTTTAGATACTTTTACTTTTGACATGATACGTTCCTTATACTTTATATCGAATGATTACGATTCCAGTTCCACCTGCACCTCCAGCACCACCATCTGCAGAGTTGGTTGATCCTCCACCACCTCCACCACCAGTGTTTGCATCACCAGATTCTCCACTATTTTTTCCTCCAGGTGCTCCCGCAAAACCCCCGCCACCAGGTCCACCAAATCCTTGATTCATGGCGGGATCGTGTGAACCTCCTCCTCCGCCACCACCATAATACTTATTCGCACCACTGATTCTATACATCAATCCAGTTCCACCAGAACCAGCAGTACCTGATTGTCCACCATTACTAGGAGCACCAGTATATGATCCAGTTCCAGGTTCTCCTGCCATCAATGATCCACCACCGCCACCATTGTTATATGTGGGGTTTCCTGTACTTCCACCACCCGCAGCACCAAATCCACCAGAAGCAGACGTTGCTTGTATAGATGCCCCTCCAGCAGCGCCATAAGCACCGCCACCGCCACATCCACCATCAGCACCAGTTTGGTTTGCATCGGCACCTCCACCGCCCCCACCGCCAAGAGCAGTGAGAGTAGTGAACCCTGCAGGTCCAACGATAGAACTGTTTCCACCATTTGTACCTCTAGCACCACCTCCATTTGTTCCAACTCCACCATTACCAGTAAATCCAACTGTTACGGTATAGTTGCCAGTTTGAGTAAATGGATAAAAAATACCCAATCTTGGAGCTTCAGAACCGTAATATACGATCCCTCCACCGCCACCACCACCGCCAGCGCGACCACCACCACCGCCGCCGCCACCGACTAATAGAACCTCACAATTTCCACCAGTAGTAACAGTAAAAGTTCCATTACCAGTGAACATATGAATTTTCCACCCCTCATATGTGTAGACAGTATTTCCTCCACTCGCAACCATTCCAGGAGCAAGAACTGCTGAGGTTGTTATCGCAGTCCATGATCCACCATCCCACACTTCTGCACGACCATTAGTAGTATTCCAGATCAAAAGACCAGGATAAACTACTAAAGCGTCTCTTTGAGTACTAGTAATTTTTGGAAGTACCATTGCTTGATTGGAGCATCTAGCATCCAATTCTGCAGCAATTCTCAGTGTAGTTCCTGCTTGTGTCTGTAGGAGACCAACACCATCTTCACCCTCGATTTCAGCAACGTATAATCTACTCATATTACTTTACCCACAACCATCCGTTTGCTTGTCCAAGTGTATCTTCTCTGAGTCCACAGTTATTCCCCTCTTCAGGGTGGCGTCCATAAGCGAAATAAGTACCCCCAGATGTATGGTGATCCCCCATACCTCTAGTACCTGTGTTGGGATTTCTGTCGTTGAATTCTCCTTCATAATTCAGAGCAATAGTAGTTCTAGCATTTTGGTTACTGGCACTTCCCAACAAATCAAATGTCATAGCATATGGGAAAAACTGATTCTTTGGACCGTAATTATTTGTCCAATGACCAGATTCCAACCAAATTGGTGTTTGTCCTCTATATGTAGAACTATTTCTTAGGTTCTGAATGAAAGTATCACTCATTTTCATCGTAACTTGAGCATCATACACTGGTCCATAATTGATTCCCTGATCAGTGTATAATCCATATGAACCATTAGTCATATGAGATTGGCAACTCTCTCGTCTAATAACTACAGCACATACCCATCCACCAGCATATCTACGATTATCAACATACATTCTATATGTTGTAGATTCTCCAGATGGTCTGATATAATAATATCCACTATCAAATCCATAGTACATAATCTGCTGACCAGATGTTGCTGGATTCGAAGCAGTTCCCAAAGTCAATAATGTCGTTCCTCCCGCTCCAGTTTGAATCCAGTTCGTACCATCCCAAGTTTCAATGATCTGCTCATCTTCATTGAAGAATAACGAACCGACTCTTCTCCCTTTTATGGGTCTTTGATTCTGAGCACCATGTGGCAATTGGAGTTTATCAGTTCCAGATAAATCCAAACTTCCCTCAACAATCAAAGGATCTGCAACGCTTACTGTAAAAGCTGGTATAGTTTCACCATCTACTGTAGCAGCTGCATCAAGACCTGCGAGATATCTTGTTTGCAGTCTACTTGTCATTATCTAATACTCCATGAAGCACCATTTTGAATAGTGATTGTCTTTCCAGATGAAATTGTGATTGGTCCAGCACTCATTCCATTTGCATATTCTGGTCCAATTTGTGTTCCAGTTGGACCAACAGTCAGATCCTCATCGATTGTATTTGCATTAGTTCTAATCACACTTTTTTCCCCGATTGATGGTCCTCCACCAGAGAGAGGAAACCAATCAGATGATTGTCCAGGAGCCGATGGTCTTCTAATTTCTGCCGCATTGATGTCAATGTTGAATCTTACAGTTCCATCAATAGCTCCAGCAGGTCTCTGTGCTGTAGTACCTACAGGAAACTGAAGAACTGCATTTCCAGATGTGTTTAGAAAACGCAACGCAGTAATAGTTGCATCAGTTGATTGTGCAATATTACTACCTTTGATTTTTGTGATTGCCATGTTTCCAAATCCTTGATATTACTATTTATTGTTTAGATAGGCATTTCAACGATATGAATAACATCACCTGTTGACGGAATTGCGCCCTGATCAAACTGAACCGAAGTACCAGTTGAGTTCATGGTATAATCAACTCCTCCTACTTGAGCAACACCATTCAGATACACAAGTACAGAACTAAATGTATGTTGAACTCCAGTATATGCAGAAACGTTGAACGTTTGCGTTACACCATCTCCGTTATAGGTGCGAGTAATGTACTTGTTTGGAGAAACTGCACCACGACCAGTTACAGTCAGATCACCCTGAATGTACGTATTACCATAAACTTTTAGGCGTTGATCAGTGGCAGCTGCTCCACCAATACCCATCGTTTCGGTTCCGTTATAGGCTCCACTTGTAGGTGTGATAATGTCAATGAAACCAGTATTTGTTAGTCCAAATTCTTTCCAAGTCTGATTATAATAAATCCAACCGAGTGATTTACCAGGTGCCCAATTGATATTGTAAACTAGATCACCATCAGCAGGAGTGTCATATCCAGTGATCGTTGAAAAATCTGGTTGACCCTGTGCGTTCTCAGGTGCTAGTAGCGTCTGCTTGATAACAGTACCATCTTGGTTTACATAAGTAAGTTTCTTTGCAAGAATATTATTTGTGGATGATAGTGTACTCTGGAAAGTAACAGGACCAGCGAAGATAGATTCCAACTGGTTAGATGCACCACCAATTACGGTGAGTTTATCAGTCAGAACCAGTTCAGAGAATGTCTGAATTGTTGTGTTCTCTTCACCAATAACGTTCAACTGTGCAATATCTTCATTGGTGATCTGACCCGTAACTGGGTTGATGATCTGGTTACCGATGAATAGGTCACCATTAGAGTTCAGACCAGAGTAGAATGCAACACCAGCATCTTCCTTCGTAGACTGCGAGAACTTGATCTGATCTTCAGATAGAGTTTCAACTTGAGTCTGAGGGAATGCAGTCGAGTAGTTACCAGGACCGAAACCAGTGTATTCAAACGTGTGGTTACCAGAACGTAGAATAGAGTGTCTTCTCAGTTCTACAGGAATTGGATTGACATTGCCATTTCCATCGATTCTGATAGGAATCTTGCGAGTTTCTTCGTCACCGAGACGTGCAGTCAGAACAATATTTGACAGTCTCTTGTTGACAGAATCCCAGTTTGGTGTTGTGCCTGGTTGTGACCATCCAGTATCCGCAAGCAAGAATAGAATTGCTTCTTTTGTGATAGAAAGTTGAGCATCTTTATTATTTTCTGCTGGAGTAGATCCATTCGTGGCATAAACCAGACCAATAGTCTTGATATCAGCAACAGAAACTGCTGCATCTGGATCTGCTACAGGATTATCCCTATCAAATGATGGATAAACTTCATTGATATTCTGAGAGAATCTTCTATCGTCGTAATTAGAAGTTTGTGGTGTAATGGATGCACAAAGTAGAGTTATATAATAGACACCATCGGTTTCACCACGAACAAATTTTTGCTTGGTCTCGATATCATAGATATAGAATGTTCTATCTAGATAATAACGGGTCAAGTCTGTATTGAGTGGCTGTACAACGAAACCAGAAATAGGAGAACGTGGTAATGGCAGTTGTTGATCTTTATCAATCTGCAAACGTACACGATATGTTCTGTCAACCAGGTTTCTTGCGTCAGGAACACGCTTGATGAATGTGGTTGGAGTAAAGTTTACGTTGTTATACTGACTGTTAGTAACAATAGTAGTATAGATATCGTTGGTATTTGAATCGGTAGATAGATACCAACCAGCGGGTTGTCCTCCAAATGCATTATTATATGTTCCAGAGTCATACTGAATTGGAGAACCAGCATCTCCAGGAGAAGTCACAGATACACTAGGACCATATGGTACGATTCTTGCTGTCTTGATAGTTGCAGCAGATGCTCCAGAAGAAACTAGAAGACAATTTAGTTTATCTGGAATTGCAGACTGTCCAACACCATCTTGACGAGCACCAACAACATATCCCTGAATCTTATTAGTTGGAGGAGATTCTAGGTTAGTATAACCATAGAGATAAAGTCTTGAACCCGCTGCTTGTCCAATGTTGACTAGCTGGGAATTGACAGTTTTTGTTCTTTGAATGTCAACGTTTACCCAGTTGATAGAAACTTCATCAACATCCGCGAGAGACTTTGGTGGAATAATATGTGTAATCTTTGCAGACTTATCTTTCGTAAATGCTTGCTGTTTGAATCCTTTCGATCTCAGAGCAACAGATCCAAAGTTTGAGTTAGAGTTGGTGATGGACATGTCAGCACCAGCATATCCAGCAAAGTGATCACCATATCCAACCGCGAACACCGAAACGACCTGAATGAATGCGTCGTTAGATGCCATAACGTGAGTATGTGCCCACCCCTTTCTATAACGAGCAAAACCATCTAGGTGAGCACCATCACCAGCAGTTGCTGCGAGATAGTTACCAGTTGATTCATCGAATCTTACAAATGCACGGTCATCTTTCTGTAGTGACAGACCAGTAAACTGTGCAACAACCATCGATTTGAAACCAGTTGCTTTGCTACCATCAGCGTGCATACCATTCATACCCCAGGTAGATCTCAGGGATAGGTTGAACATGTATGGCGATGCAGAGTCAACTGTATCGATCTCAACTTTTACGACAATGTTTGTACCAGTTGCAGTTCCAGTTGGTTCTCCACCCATCTGATAAGTGAAAGTATTTCCAGACGCAGATGTAACTTGGAATGATCCGTTGTAGAGAGATGCATCAAGTTCTGGTGCGGTTCCCTGAGATCCAGTTACACCACTGATGTTGACGTTTACACCAACAGAGAATCCATGATCTCTTGGTTGTCCGAATTCATCAACAGTAACAGCAGTTGCAGTCTGACCGTTACGAGTAATCTGGAGAACACGATATTCGTCAGAGATAGGACCAACGATTCTGTTTTCCTCAACTCTTGCCTGAATCTGGTCAGTTGCAGGATCGCCAGATGTATCAGGAATTGTAGCAAATGCTTTTGATACTTTTTGATAGTAAATATCTAGATCTGTTCTGTCTAGAATATTAGCAACTGCAGAATAGTCGCTGTTTGGAACTCTGTCAGCGGCAATAAGATCTGCAAGTGTATTTACACCATCAGCAAATCCAAATGCTGTTAGTTTATGGTGCGAATATGATGGTTGAATTGTTTCTGTAGAGTCTGGTCTAAAATATACACCAGTAGTATCACCATCAAAGAAAGAAAACTGCCAGAAATAGCAACCACCAGTAACGCTAAAAATGTTACATGGTTTTGGCGATTGCTCTTCGGTATTGATATTTTTTGCTGCGTAGATAGTTGGATATGGTACGTACTTGGGAATAATCTTGGTTCTTCTCAAGTCAGAACCAACGATAGAACAACCTCTGGGTACGATAACTCCCCCTTCTACAGAATTGTACTTATAAAGTACGTTGTTTGGTGAAGTGATATCTAAGTTTGAGTTAGAATCAATTGGTGCTACGTTTGTATATAGAACTTCACCTGGTCTGTTGTCAATGACATATTCAGAAGGATATAGATAAATTGAAAATGCATCAAATTCGTCGTTAGAAAGACCAACTCGATACGAGAATCGTGCCACCTCAAGAAATGCCCTCTGAAGAGTCTTGAATGGTCTTAGAGATGAGTTTCCTCTGTTGTCAATCGAATCCGATGCATCAAAATCGTCTGGGTTGACGTAGATAATACGTCCAGTTCTGGACGTAATAATATTCTTGAGTCTTGTTAGTGACATTGGTTATCTACTATCCTTCTGTGTTATTTATCAGCCGCCACTAGCACCGCCTGCTTGAGGACCAGCAGATGCGTCGTAGCTTCTTAGTGTAATATCAGTGGATGCGTCTTGGAATCCACTAAAATCAAACATAATATTTTGCGTTGCTGCATAAACAATCAACGCTTGTCCAGGACCAATTACAAGAGAAGTAAGTCTTGTATCTGCAGTAATACTTTTTCCATATACAATCCAATCCTGTGCTTCAATATCTGTAGCAGATACAGCAACAGCACTCACAGTAACTAGTGATCTATCTCCGCCATATACAGGAACATCATAGAATGTATCCGTAGCAGCAAATGCAGCAGATCCAGCACCAGTGGTAACTTTTAGGTTAGTTCCAGAAGAAGACTGAACATATGCCCATTTAGATCCACTCTGACTATCGAGAGTAAATGTGGTTTGACCGAGAGTGATTGAATCTGAAGAGTTTGTCCAGGTTCCTACTACATCATAAACATAAATTGAATCATACGAATAATCAACCGATAAGTTGACAACCTGACTACCCCCACCAAGATTTCCATCGTTTGCATCGAAGTAGTAATAGGTTGCGGTTCCACCACCATTCTGTGACATATCATAACGTACATATGCACCAGCATTTCCTGCAGTTCCATTTACGGTTTTGCCTGCAGTATATTCAATGCCGTCGTCTGAAGTTCCAGAAAGACCATCAATACCCCAAGTACCGTTGATTGTAGTGGAAAGTTGTAGGAGAGTTCCACTCATCGAAGCATCAGAAACATAAAATGTATATGTTCTGTCAAGATACAAAGTAATGCTAGAAGATCTACGAAGACTGTATACACCGCCAGATCCAGTGCTAGAGAATACAAACTCGTTTCTTGCAACTCCAATACCACCAACCGCAATGTCAGTTGTTGCACCAGAAGTTCCACCAGTTAGAGTATCACCTTCTACAAAAGATCCTCCAGATCTAGGTCCAAGATAAAGTGTTGGACCACCAAATGATCCTGCGATAATATCATAGATGACTGCACTAACTCCACCGAAAGTTACAGTCTCCCCAATTTGAAATGTGCCAGATAGGTTTTCAGTACTAAAAGATGTTAGACTTACTTTTTTGACATAGAAATCTGTAGAAGGTGGAACATAATATGATTCCCATCTAAATGATTTTTCTCCGTCATCAGATGTATATTTTGTTCCAGGAGAAAAAGTATCTTGTTGATTAGTTGTAATTGGAATTGGTGCATCAAATGTTAGAACTTTATTTGTAATTACATCGCCACGATGCAATTTATACGTCGATGCATCCAGTGTTAGAGAGAGATCATATTGCTTCACTCCAACACGAACAGCTGCTGCAGTGCCATCATTCACCATATTTAGAACACCGCTAGCGGCGGAGTCAATAGGTGCTCGATACAATACAGTATTTGTGGTTGCAGCAGGTTTTGCTGATGCTAGTTTTCCTGTAAGTGTTGCCATTGTTATTAGAATCCAGCGTAGAAGAATTGTTGTTGTCTTGTTCTACCCGTCAGGGTAGCAGCACCGATACCAGCACCAAATGTAACATCGTCAAGAGTAACGTTTTCGGTAGAAAGTAGCGTTGCGTCTGCGTTTGGAAACTTGATTGTTCTCAGTTCAGTAATGTTAGTTAGATCAAAAATAACCGAGGAAGATCCACCGAATGCAGATTTGATAACTGGGTTTAGAAGAGTCTTATTTCTAAGATCTTGTGCTGCTCTCTCGGTAACAAGAACATTATTACCGCCTGCATTATTTAGCAAACTATTATTTGGGAACTGATAAGTTTCGTTTGTGTTCTCAGTTAGATTGTCAAAAACAAAATTGATTTTCTTAGTAATAGTTGTGGCAGATGCAAACGCTGGGTTTGCATATACTTTGTTGGTTACTGTCTGAGTAGAATCAGTACCAAGAAGTGTCAAACTGATATCAGGAACTGTAATCGTTCTGTTGGACGTAATTCCAGATGTATTGAACTGTGCAAAGAACGTTGAGTCGAACGTTTGTTTTGTTTTTAGTTGAACAAAAGTTTTTCCAAGAACTGTTTGGGTTGTTTTTGTATCGAGAAGTGTAGAATGAAGTGAGTTTGGTTCTCCAGTTGTGGTGATTGGACCTGCATCGGGTAGAAAATATGATCTACGTGCAGATTCAGTTTCGGTCCAATCGATTTGGAAAATCGCCTCCTCAGTTCCATCAACAAGAACGAAATCATCCTCACCAACGAGAATAGTTTTATTTCTTAGAGTTTGAAGAGTATCATCACCAATAAGAACTGTACCATTACCAGATGTAATTGGAGGTAGGTTGAAAACTCTCGTGGTGCTTCCACTACCAATACCAGAAATCTCGAATCTTGCTCTCGCTCCTAGAGAATCCTCAAGAATGAAAGCAGTATCATCAATACGAAACTGTCCAGTAACTCGTACAGAACCAGATCCTTTTGGTGCAAGAACTAAGTCAGAGTTATTTACTGCGTTATCAAGTGCTGTTAGATATTGAGATGTACTTCCATCTGAGTTGAGTAGACGTGTAAAATATACACCTCCATTACCCCAGGATAAACCAAGTTGATTGTAGGCATTCTGGTACATTCCAGTATCCCTATCCAGGTCAAACGCTAGTCCAGGGGCAGTTTTTGTTCCAGCCGCAATACCCTTGAATAGTTGGTTTACTTTTGCTTTTCTATTTGGAGAAAGAGGATCCGAAATAATTACTGGAAGAAATGCTTCTCCAGATAAAGATCCTGTTGCGACATCATCCAATTGCGAAATCTTTTTAGTTCCCACGAGATTATTGACAGTTCTTACAGAAGCTATTTATAATCTATGGAACATAGATATTTTGAAGACCCTCGTACATATTCATCACAGATTCGGAACTATGAAATCCATATGTAACCATGTTTGTCCTCAGATTCATATCGATGATATTTTCTAGGTGAGGATCATCTACGGTAAGTGTTTTTGCATAATCCCAGAAAGGAGTATCATACTTAGATCCAAACTGATAATGATACAGAATGAAATTCATATTCTCTTTGATTGATCTCTGCATATCAAACACTGCAGTTTCCAGAGGAAGACCATCAAGAAGTACATCCATTGTCTTGAACGTCCACTTCAAATACCCAGCAACTGAAGTTGCTTCCATTGGTTCAATAAAGAAATACTTATTCCCGTTCAGGAAAATTCTACCATCAATCACTGGATTTTTAGCACAATAATTCCTGAACGGGAATTTTTTGACTACCTTCTCAATACCAAACAGTTCTTTGAAATTAGATTCTGCTTGCTCATCTGTAGTGATTGTATCATTATAGAGATATCCATATTGTATACGATTCTTGAGATGAATTACAAAACACCACCCATCAGGAGTTGCTACAGTTCTTGTCCAGGGAACAAACTGTGGATTTGGCATATTCGATAGAAGAACTTTATTCAGGGGATTTTTGAGTTCTTCGTAATCTGTATAATCTTTAGGGAAACCAGTACAATCATAGATGTAATCAGCATCAATATCATCATAAGATGAAATGTTCTTTTGAGTTACTGGAAACAAACCCGCATCGCACATAGACTCTTGAAATGCTTGTGGATCGAAGTGCATTCCAACTTGATTGAAATTGAATGGGTGAAACCAATCTCCTTTCTTTCCCCAGTTCTCATACATGATACCCATCTTAGGTGTTGCATGAAATGTATTATTCTGCCACGTCAAACTCCATCCAAAAGTATCCGATAAAAAATCTGTCAGACCAGGAAAAGATCCTGATCCGACAGGTTCGGTTGGAATTTCTTTATCATAATAAAGTTCAATTTCAGTTTTAGGGGACAGCACTTTCCAATGCAATGCAGTAATGACTCCTGCTAGTCCCTTTCCAATAATGCCAATTTTCATACTTCTAGTCGTTTCCAGTCTTTTTTGAATTGCTCAAGTCCAAGATCAGTGAGTGAGTGAATGTACATTTTTTCGAACAATGCTGGTGGCATTGTAACAATATCAGCACCATTTAGAAATGCCTTTTCTACATGATCAACTGTTCTTGTTGATGCTGCTAGAACCTCAGTATCTTGAACTCCATGAGCATCATAGCACGAACAGATGTTTCTAATCAACATAATTGAATCAAATCTTTGGTCTTCGACTCTACCAATAAAGGGAGATACAAATGCTGCACCTGCTTTATGAGCAAGGATTGCTTGAGATACAGAAAATACCAGAGTTACATTTACAGGAATCCCTTCATCAGACAGTTGATTACATGCTTTTAGTCCTTCGTATGTACATGGAACTTTGATGGTTACGTTTGGTGATATTTCGTAGTATGGAACTGCTTCTTTTACCATCTCATCTGCAGTTTCAGACATCACTTCAGCACTGATACTTGCATATTGACCATCAAAAATATGAGCAATTTCTCGAATTACTTCAAGTGGATCATGCCCATAACTTGCCATTAGAGATGGATTTGTTGTTACACCGTCGATAAGACCTGTTGGGAAATGTTTGGCAATAATATCTACATCAGATGTGTCCAGAAAGATTTTCATTGGGGTTTCTCCTTTTCTTGTTTAGATAGGCGGAAATACATTTTATAGTATTTGGACCTCAACTTTGATACTATTTCAAAGTCCTCAGTATCTATACAATCAAGAAAAAAACAGCATCCTTCTAACTCACTAATAAGTCTGAGAATCAAGACACTGTTTAGTTCTGTTACACTATGTTTGGTTCTAATCAAACTTAGGTCCGATGATTCCATCTTTCATATCATCAAACTTATCAAGAATACCATCCAAAGATTTCATTTGATCAATCCGACAAAGAAGTTCGGAGATTGCATTACACACGATGGGTCGTTCACCTCTCGCGGCATAAGCAAGAGCATTACGAAGAGAAGCAGCAGCTTCATCAAGTGATTCTGTTACTGATTGGGAAAGTGCCATTTTGAAAATGATTATTTATTATAAAGGATATAATTCATTGTAGCGTAAAAACCGTCTCATATTTGGTTCAACATCAAGAGATGTGCAAATATCGAGATAGTCCTGCCATTCACTCTCCAAGTGAGAAGGAATTGAGAGGTCCGAGATCTTGTTCGCAGTTGAGGAGTTTGACGAGGCGTTGGGTTTTGTCATAGAATTTTTTATGATAGTCAGACCAAGATTTCACCTCAGCACAAAGATCCTTATAAAACTCTTCATAACTAGTATCTTCATCAGTTAGATAGTCGCCAATGATGTCAGTTAGACGATCTCGGCGTTGTGATTTATAAGTGTCCATAGCCCATTTGTCACGAAGTTCTTGTGGAGGAGGAGGAACTTGTAGTGTAAATTCCCGTTCAGTAAAAGTTTTACCCTTATCTGGGGATTCAAAGATTTTTGTCATTCGAATTCTCCTGTTTTGTTTTTTGCTGTTGCACTGCTATAAACGCCTTCAATTCGGGTGTCTCCACCCATTCCCATACGGTTCCATCTTTCTGTTCGTAAGACTTCGGAGTAGTTCTTATTTTCATGAATTTGAATCTCGATAGTGGTTTGATCATTCCAGTGTCGAATCACACCAGCAATAATAAAGCAGTTTGTAATTAGATATGTGCCGAAGATTACAGTACGTATCAATGCAACTTGATCTGCAATGTTATCACGTTTGTGAGCTTTTTCTCCAATTGCTTTTGCCCATAGTCTCCATACATTATTCATTTTGAGCATTCGTCATCATGTATTCTACAGTTTTGGCAACATCTTCCATGGCATCACGAAGAAACGGTTGCTGTCCAGACTCTTGACGAATGATAGGTCTGCTTCCATCAACCAATGTCCAACGCCATTGTTTCATCTCTTCGCAATACCACAGATTTATTCTCATACTTTCTCCAATCGATAAACTACACCATCAATCATAATCATCTCAGCAACACCCAGTTTCTGTTGAGGAAAAATTTCCACAAAATTTTCAGGAAGTTCCTGATCTAGTGGTAAAGTGGCAGTTCCAGTTTTTTCTAAACGTTTTTGCTTCTTCTTTTCTTCTTTTGCTAAACGTCGTGATTCTGCCTGATTTTTGATAAATTTTAGATAAGGACCTGCAATTTTATCATAATGATCCCATCCACCATTAGCGACATCATCAACGAACATCTCGGAGAGATTATCAACTACATTTTGACTAAACTGCTTCCCTCTCTCATTATACTTAGAGTCGCTACTAAAAACTTTAGCAAAGTAATCAACATATTCTTGACTAATAACTCTACCCATGCGCTTTCTTGCATCTTCTACACATGCAAATCCAGTCTCTAGAGTAAATTGAACATTACGAATTCTTTTGCTTTCAGATTTACCAACTCTTTTCAAGTGTGCTTCATATATTTGAACATATGATTGATTCATATACCGTTGGAGTTCTGGAAATAACTCATACATTTCACGGGTGTACTTAGCAGTCATGATGAATGATAGATTCTGAATTTAGTATAGGATGATTATGGGTTGCTGTCAACCCTATGGAGAATAGGAGACTCGAACTCCTGACAGCCTGCTTGCAAAGCAGGTGCTCTACCAACTGAGCTAATTCCCCGAGGTGGAGATGATCGTAACCATCCCCGACGCAATCACGGCATTTCGGTTTATCTTTCCGACGCAAATGATTGCGGAGAGCCCCCGATCTGATTTGAACAGACGACCAGCGGTTTACAAAACCGCTGCTCTACCACTGAGCTACAAGGGCTGGAGCGGGAAACGGGGATCGAACCCGTGATTTCAACTTGGAAGGATGACGTGTTACCGCTACACCATTCCCGCATTATGAATGTAAGTAGGAGGATGAAAATTGCAATACTCGTTGAATGTAATCTTCATCTCTTTGTGAGTAAGATTAGCATATTCTGCTGCTTTTGGCAAGTTCCATTTTGCTTCGAACAGCATTTCCATTGCTTTACGAGTATTTGGACGCATTCAATCTCCTCAATTGCATTTTAGTACGTTTTTTGATCTGGCGAAGACGAGCAGTTGCCGCCTTGGACTTATGATTTCGCCCCATGCGGCGGGGTGATTCGTGGTTTTTTAGGCGCATGACCCGTCTCCGTTACCCCAGTATCATAGCATATTTATGCTTGGTTGGCAAGGAACTCTTTTTTGAATTCTTCCACCTGACTCATGACATCATCTGGAACTGGTGCTGCCCGTTCAAGAACTGGCACACACATAAAGTATTGACCGTCAGAACTACGGATTTTCCAGATCATACGTTCTCTGTGGCAGAGATCAATAATGAACTCTAGATTAGCTCCAAATTCTTCTTCAGAAATCTCAATTTGTGTCATACTCTTACTGTATACATTTCATCAGGAACAGTTTTGGCAATGGTCTGCCAAGTATCAGTAAACCCTTCATATCCTTCGGCATCCCACCTAAAAGATACCTCCCGATAATCCCCCTGATCGGAATAAATTTCAACTTTGCGCTCGGCAACGTTGATGACGACATGATCTAGGTAAACTTCTTCCATAAGCAGGGTGCGGTACAAAGTCATTGTAGCACCCTGAGCAAGCGATGTCAAGGGGTCAGTTCAAACTGATAGTTTTACCAGTGATAACTACAGCGGCAGCTGCTTTTAGTGTCATCGCTGCCCCAGCACTAATATCAACAGCTCCAGCAGCTGCTTCCATCTTGATTGCTCCTACAGCAACTCCAACTTGGAACATTCCCTTTACAATTGTAAAACTACATCCAAGATCAGCAAAAGTAAAGATGCCAGGACCCTTTGTGTTAGTGACAGTATATTTTGGAATAACTCCATCTCCAGATAGAGCAGGAAGTAGAACGGTATCAATGGGACCAAAACAAGTTGTTGTAATACCACTCTTGATGGTTGCTTTAGTTGGTGGTGAGTTTACCAAATGCAATTGACTAATCGCGGTGGTCGAAATGGTATTGCTTGCAGTAAGTACAATATCACCACCACGAATATTGACAGATGGAGAGTCAATAGCAAGTGTTCCTGTAGGAGCACCCAAGTTTGTACTCATACTATTGAGGTTCAACTCTGTAGCATTGACTTTTAGTGTTGCACCAGATGTGCTAACATCACAATCAGAACCAAATACAATAGAGTGCTTTTGTGCCTTACCAGCGCCACCAGCTCCTTTTTCCCCTGGTTCAACTTGCGGAGCACCAACTGCGTTGATAAACAATCCACCTCCAACTTCAAGATGGAAGTTGCCAGTGACTTTGAGACGATAATCTCCATGTACAGTATGGATTTCATCTCCCTTTACTTGATAGCAAAGATCTTTAGTAACATCAACTGTATATGCTCCAGGATAACTTACATGGTCTCCAACTACAGGTGCAGTTGCACCTTTTGCTGCTTTATCTGCCGCTGCTTGTATTTTCTTAGGATCAGTAATTCCTTTTGCTGCAGCATCCTTTTTAGCTGCTGCTTTTGCTGCTTCGGCAGCATTTTGATTTACTGAGGTAGTCACTGCACCAGATGCTGATCTGGTCTGTGTCATTTGATTTCCTGGTGTTCCGTAATGGACTTCCCATCCACCATCCATCCAGGTCTTAGCACTGGTCAGATATGGGCTCGCATTCGCATAGATGCTACTAACCAAGTCAATAGCAGCATTTCCAGTTCCAGAATCACTACAAGCAGGAGCACCTAGTTTTTTAGCAATGCTTGCCCCATCATCATCGTCAACACAATAAGTTGACCCTAGAATAGGAACAAATGCTTTATTTTTTGAATTTTGCCTACTTCGTCCACATCCCAAATCAAATAAATTTAGGAGCATGATGATAATGTTTAGAAAATCATCGAGAGTGAGTTTTCTTAGATCTAATTTTTCATTCAGAACTTTTTTACCACTCTTCCACGTATTGATAATTGCAATAGCAGCACCTGCTAAAGCAAGAATCGCCTCTACTGCATTGATGATTGATTTCATTTTGCACATGAGGTTCCCAAAAGAGGACTTCAATTTATCTGCAAGTTCGTCTAGCATCTGAGTTGCCAGAGAAGCAGCTTCCATTGCTTTTCCAAGTGCAGCCTCAATCAATGATTCCAGTGCTTTGATGGGATTCAGTGCAAACTGAACAATACTATTGTCTAGGATACAAAGTTGCTTGAGAATTAGTTCAATTGCTGTCTTGATAAGAACCATAGTGGCAGCACTGATGCCAGTAAATGATGCAATCAGTCCAA
>Ga0129333_10000994_pt1 | contig 25028 bp, 29 predicted proteins | sample CPB6_08_DNA_FD_94474 | JGI IMG/M metagenome (GOLD analysis project Ga0129333, IMG submission 94474) | Freshwater to marine salinity gradient microbial communities from Chesapeake Bay, USA - CPBay_Sum_0.6_0.8_DNA | ecosystem: Environmental > Aquatic > Marine > Coastal | place: USA: Chesapeake...
GGGCTTGGTCGTGGCTTTGTCTAAAGATATAGCCGGGTCTTGCTTGAATGTAGGCGCCAGCTCGGTTTGCTCGCTCAATGGCGACTGACTGGTACTTGTGGACAATGGCTGCAATCTTTTGCGCCACAGGGTTTTCCGAGATGCCTGGTGTTCCATTAGGTTTAATCTCAAAGAGTTCTCTAGCAATATCGTCGTCCATGTGGCCATTGCTGAAATGAACCAACAGGTCGTCTTTTTCTAGGTCGTGAATCAAGCGGCCCAAGTACTTGTTTGACAGGGCTTTGCCTTGCGCATCGATGCTAAGCTTAGAACCAACTCTGTTTTTCACTGAGCCAACCATGAGAGCCTGAAGACCTTCAGCCGGATCAACAAACTTACCGACAAAGTTGTAGTTCTGCGCCAACACCTTGGCGTTGATCATAGTGTTTCGCTTCTCAATGGCGGCTGCCAAAATGCTGTCGTTAAGTCGTTGCTTCAGGTGGTCTGCAATGGTGGCGTCTAAGTTATCTACGTGAAGCATTTTCTGCTTCGACGAGATAAACGTTTCAATTTCAGACAGTAAGTCACCGGCCTGCTGATCTGTGATCTTGCCTTCACCAGCAGCCTTCTTAATGATATTCAAGCAATCTTGCATTGCCATCTTACATTCCCTTCTTAATACAGACCACCGCAGCTTCTGCTGCCTTGTGCATGTCTACAGCGTTGGCTTGTTTTTGATCCAAAGCTTTGAGCTCAGTATCAAGGGCTGCCTTTAAAGCTGTTCCAAGTTCAGGGTCTAGGTTAGCCATCTCGGCTTCAATATTAGCTTGTATTGCCAACAAGTCGTCATCAATCAATTTAAGGTCGTTGCCAATAGCTTTCATTGCGTCAGCCACGGAATCTTTAGGCTCATTCAGCAGGGGTTCAGCATCTGCTGCGTTGCTTGGCTGCTTATGGTATGCCTTAGCTAGTTTAAGTTTCTGAGCATCTGACACCTCAAACGGCATCACAGCATTGGGATCAGGCAATACTTCAAGCACTAGGGTAGGATCACCAAAGTCATGAGTCGGCTTGATCACTTGCTTAACGCGGAACTTTGCTCCACGATCAAGTAGCAGTTCTACTTCGCTCTTGTGAGACGATACAGAACCTGCAAGCACAGCCTTGCTACCTTCAGGTACCAGGATTTTTGTCAGAGGCGCTTTACCTTTAAAGCTGCCGTGGAAGTTCTTTGCCGTCTCATAGGAAAAAGACGTGCTACTGTAACCGTGCATTGTGATAATGTGGCCTTCAGCTGCTTTCAACAATTCATAGGCTTTCAAGCCGTCAAGGTTTTGATCCCACACAAACTGCTTAAGATTTAAGTCTGCCAAGATATTGTTGAAAGTTGTGTACCTGACGTTGCCTCGCCAAACCTCGTATTTTTCTTTTGTCTCTGGAAGCTTCTTAAAGACCGAGTCTAGCAAGTCAATCTTCTTTTGCATCTCAGGCGTAATAGTTTTGCCGAGGACTTCTTTCCCCCACAGCGCATTGTTGATCTCAACATAACCGCTGTTTGTGTAGCTCTTCAGTATGTTCATCTCTGAGCTAGTCAACGACTTTTCGATCTGGTCGTAGAACTTGTTCAGGAATTTGTTAGCGTCGTTCGTGTTGAAAAACTTAACGGTGTTTGTTTCTTTGGCTACTTCCTTAGCTACGTCACTATAGGTCTTCTCAAGATCAAGACGGCGCAGTGCCAGTTTTTCCTTAAGTTCTTCGGCAAGCTTTTTGTCCATGCCTTGAAGCACGGCAGAATCAACGAGCTTGTTAACCTCGTCTTGGGGAATACGCAAAATGCGAGCAACGGCTTCCTCAGTATCTTTAAGACTGACTTTACCAAACACATCAGGATTTTTATCCATGATGCTCTTGTAGTCCATCATCTTAGAAGTAAACTTGTCACCCTTAAGTTCACCTTGAGCGCGGTACAACAAGGCACCGCCTGGGTCAATACGCCAAATAGCTCCCTTGCCTTCAATCATTTGCATGTTGAAGTTAGGCGCATTGCCAACGACGTCCCAGTTAGCCAAGTAAGCATCAATGACCAAGTGCTGTGCAAAGGCTCGCTGCTGTTCTTCTGGTAGATTCTTAAATTCGCTTGGACTTAGGGTTTTAAAGTTTTTAATCCAGTCACTAGCAACGCCAACTACCGCACGATTCTCGGTAACCAGGGTTGTTTTAGGCATTGGCACGCCGTACCACGTGTACAGAGTAGCCGCAACCCACTCATTGAGCGCTTGATCTTTTGCGTAAAACTTGACGTAATATTGGCTGTTGTCGTTCTTGTCAATGAACAAACCACCCTTGTTAGTACCAAGTTGTTTGCCGGAACTTTCAAGGTTGTTGATGTCAAAGGCAGTGTCATACCCAGCAAACGAGTTATACATGTCCCCAGTTGTATCTAGGTACGTGTCTGGATCAAACATCGCAGATTCAACTGCTGCTTTGCCTTTAGGGTTTAGGTCATTAAATACTTCGCCAACGGCATCTTGTGCAAACATCGACTCCATGGCCATTTCAGGACCAAGGACAACGTTATGCTGGTTTTGCTTAGGGTCAAAGACTGCGTTCTTGATCTCCATGACGTGAGTCATGTTGTTCTTAGCAAGGTTGTAAGAACCCTTGTAGGCAATATCAAGAGCCTCTTCTTCACTAATCTTAATGCCGTGGATAGCCAGCAGGTCTTTAAGGTCTGCTGACACCTTAGCCATATCAATAGTGCCTTGCGTTGAAAACGACTTAGACGTCAACAACCCCATAGGAGCTCGAGGATCTGTTTTGACGGCTAAAATTTGATTGTCAACGGTCCGCACGTAAAACGCAATGTTATTTTGCATGCCGTTAAGCTTGGCAAGCTGGACTGCTTCGTCAAACTGTGGGTCTGCAAGAGCCCTGGTAATTTGAGCGGTCGTAACCTTAGCAGCCCGGGGAGCCGTGGCCTGATCCATCAAGGTCATACTAGTAGTTACGTCCTCGTAAGGCTTAAACTCCTTGATTGGGCTGCGTGCTTTACTAGCAGGATCCTCTTCAAACTTAGTTTCAACGCCTTGCAGCGGAGTACCTGCTTCAGTAGAAGTTTCACCGGCTTTCTTAATTGCTTCAAAAGGATTGATCGAGGCCTCGTCAGGAGCCATCGCATCAAAGTTCGCAGCATAAACTTTGTGTGAAGCCCCATGTGTAGCAATAGAACCAACCTCGACGCTGTGCCCATTGGCTGCCTGTTTAATGGCTGTCTCTAAAGCAGCTGCGTGACTCTTAGAGCGAAGTCCTTTGTAGCCGTCGTAAAATTTTCCGCCAACGGCAAATAAACCGGCTCCCGCCACAGTACCAAAGGTAATGTTGGTCAAGGAGTCCATCATGTCGTAGTCTGCTTTTTCTTGCGTCTTAGCAGCGTAGATAAGTGGTTCAACGGCGAGTGAACCTACAAAACCGGCTTCAGCGCCTCGAGCCAGTCGAGCGGCAGTAACGCCTAACTTGGCATAGCGAGCTTCACCTAAGATCGGCACAAAACCAATAGCAAGACCTACGGGGTCAAAAATAGCGGTGCCCATAGCCAAACCAAACCCAAGGGAATTGTCTACAAAACCTTGGGCACGGTCAAGTGTACTGCCAAGTCTAAGTTCTCGTAGTTTTCTTTCATGTTGAATCTTGGCTACTAAGCTGCTGACTGGCTTGTCCCACGACAAATGCCCTGAAATACCATATTTAGTATTTGCGTCGTCAGGTTGCAGAATTGACGGCCGCTCCTTAAGGTTAAATTCCTCAAGGGTAGGACGATTTTTCCAGCCTTGACCTACACCGCCTCTTGGTGAGTTGTATTTGCGGTTGTAAAGCCTCTTCAGCTCATCGTCTGTATAGTTCGTCAACTCCTCAGCTCTGCTGATCTCTCGCATACGCTTAATAGAGTCGATGCCAGTTTCATTCCAGCCAACATCGATTGCAGCATTGGCTACTTGACCGGTAGTCGAACGCAACTCGTCAAAACCAAAAGACTGAAACCACCTAGAAGGCGCGAGTGGAGTATGGTTAAAGCCAAGTTCCTGTGCTTCTCGCAGTTGCGACTCGGTAATCCCTAACCGTTGGCTAGGGACGTTTAAGTCTTTTTTAAGCTTATCTGCCATATTGGTTACCTACCCAAAATTCTGTCAACAAAGGTTTTTTCCTTTGGTAAGAGATTTGGATTATTTAGTTGTGTCCAAGTGTATTCGTAGCGGTTGCCAGTTTTCGTCATAATGGGTTCAACAACTCCGCTAACATCTATGACAAGCTGTAAACCTGTGCCGTTATCGTTGTTAATCCAATACGCGCGTTGTTCAAGCATCTCAAGGTAATCTTTTTCTCGTTTTGCTAAATCTTGATTACCTGGATTTGCACTGCCTGGGGTTTGAATAGAAGCGTACTTCTGAAGTAAATCTTTACTAGTACGCAGTCGCTGCGCGTTGGAATGAATGACTGCAGGATTTAATGGTGTGTTGCCGCCACCAACACTCTTGGTTTGAACATAGTAGGTGCGACCCGCAAGATCATAACCTTGAGTAACAAGTTTAAAAGCGTTTTCCACTTCTTGTCGTACATTGGTTGAGTTACTGTTGGCCAACTTTGTAGCAGCAATCCTAATTGCCAAAGCCTGTGCAGACTGGAAGGTTGGCAGGCGATCGGTTACTCCCCCGGTCAAAGCTCGTTGGTATTGTTGCCCAACGCTTTCTGCCGTGCTTTGAATAAGTGAATAACTTACACCTTGTGACTGTAACGTTCCAAAGCTTTTTCTAATAACCTCAGGGTCAATAGACAAGGAATCAATGATTGCTCGTTCGGCAGATGTGCCCATTGCGTTGGCAGCCCAAATGTATTCAGGGGGCAATGGGTTAGGACCTGTCGTCAATTGACGCCAAACAATTTGCAAGTCACCACGACGCTTACCGTCCTTGCCAGCGTAGCGGTCGATAAAACTACGCAGGCGTTGGCCTAGCACTTCTCCCTTAGCCCCCGTTAAAAACGATTTTTCTTCTTCTATCTCAGGTTTACTTAAAAGCACAAGTTCATGTGGGGGCGTATTATCTCGAAGTTGAGCGGCAATAATAAGATCGTTTGCGCCGCCTCTGTCTCCGTCCTTAAGCTTCTTTTGCACAACGTCAGTATTCTTGTAGTAGGCGGCGGAATCCTGTTGCCTTTGACCTATGACAAGGTTGGCTTTCTCTAACACCAGTTGTTGAATTCTTTGTTCATCAGCGGCATTTGCCCCGGCTGGTTTTAAATTCTTAACTGTCTGATTTATTTGTTGAGTGGACATGGAAGAAAAACTGGCAGTAATCGAGTAGGCTTTTTTGCCAATCTGAATTTCGCGCCAAGCTTCGTCAGCCATTACCCAGGCTTGCTGTTTACTTTTGTTGGGGTTGCTTGGATCTAAAATAGCCAAATACTTTGCTTCAATCTCTTCTCGTGAATTAAAACCGGGAAGAGAAGCTCCGGTACTGAAAGCAGAAACGGCTGCATCCTTAACGCTCCTATCGAGTTTGCTTTTCTCGACATAGTTCACAAACTCAGAAGTTGTCTTACTGCTGTTAAGCAAGCGCAAGTACTGGTCACCAGTAAAGCCGTATAGCTTTTCAAGCTTCCACTTACCTTCAGGAGTTGACCCTAGCTCTTTAAGGGCCTTGTGAGCAGTTGCCGGATCATCAGCAATCATGCGCAAGAAAGCAACCTCAGCAACCTTGTTGAGGTTTTCTTTGGCTTTCTGTACAACACTTGGGCGAGCAATTGGCAAATACTTGTCGGCCGCATCTGGCTTTACACCTACAGCGGTAAGTCCTTTCATTGAGTCTGGAATCTTGTCTTTATCCATATCCCCTAAAATAGAGCGCCACAACATCATGGTGCCGTCTAGTTGCGTTGGGTCGTTTGAAACAAATGTGGCGGCTTTTTCCATGCCGTCTTGCATGCCAAGTTCAACGGCTTGAATATGAAATTGGCTTTCCTGTTGAATTGCTCGGGCTACGGCCGCTTCTCTAAACCGGGATGCAAACTTTGTAAACTCGTTTTTAAAATATTTGTTTTCACCGCCAAGCTTTAAGTACCCTTCATCTATCTCTAGTTTGTCTAATTCCGCTTTAACGCGGTGAGTAAGCGTCCCATTAGGTATTGCGCCTGGTTGATCTCCTAATTTAATGTTTTTATACTTAGCAAGGTCGCGTTCTTCTTCACGCGTTAAGTTCTCAAATATTTGACTAAATCTTTCTCCCATGTCGGAGGTAACTACAGCAATATCAATAGCTGCTTTTTCTTTTTGCTGCTGATCGTACCATTTGTAACCAATACCAGCAGCTTCACGAATATCTTTGCCAGTCTCAGCTGTGCCTTGAGAACCAAGGGTAAAAGCAGCCCGCTCTCGAGAATCGAGACCTTGTTGGTAACTAACCGGTAGTTGTCCGCGTCGTTCGTATGTAGGAATTTTTGGCATAATTATCAGCTTGTGTTCCGGGCAGAGCCCTCTGTTGATCTTGGTTTCTTACCCCACACGCCCATGTCGTAACCCATGTAAGCTGTTTGAGCAGAACCAGTAAGAATCGTGCCCATGGCTGAGGTCTTACCTTGGCGAGCAGCGGTTTCACCTTGAAAGCGAGACATGTTGGCTTCGTTTTGGAAACCTTCTGCTTGAAGTTGACCCCCATACATAATGGCCAATTGCTCCATCGTGCCCTGGATAGTCGTGTCTTCTTGCAAGTCTAGGAAGGTACCGGATTTTCCAACACCACTCGCGCCCCTCGCGGCATTTTGAGAACCAATAAGTCTACGCAGACGAGAAGCTTCTGCTTCTGCTTCGTAGTTTGCTTTTTCAAGGGCAGTTTGCTTGTTCCGCTCCATGATCTGCGCGTTGTAGTCAGCCGCTTTCTTAGCGTCTTGTCCTGCTTGGTATTGACCATAGGCCTGCATCGCCGTGCCTACAGCCATTGCCGTTAAAACCATCGTTGATACTGCTGCCATATTAAATTCCTTTCACGTGGCTACGTTCAACCACGGAATAACCTAATTTTTTAAACAGAGGATCAAGTGGATTCTCCCCATTTATCGTTAAGTCAGACATCACAATCATTGTAGCGCCGCGAGCAATTGCCCACTCCTCAAAAAATCTTAAAAGACCAATGGCTGCTCGACCGTTGCGGTGGTTTTCGTCAACCCACCAAGCAAGTTCAACAGCTACCCTAGATCTCCTGTTAAACCACAACGACGAGATTTGACCTGCAATGGCTCCTACAATTTGATCATCTTTTTCGGCGACAAACACAATACCGTTGTCGATCAGATTGCAAATAGCCCAAGCAAGATCGTCGTCAATCAAATCGCTATGAGGCGCAAAAGGGGACATGCCTAAAAAGCGATGACCCATCGCTATCAAAGCATCTACATCCGCAACTTTTGCTTCTCTAATCAACATGCTACCTCTCAGACACCGTCATTGCGTACATGATCGCCAAGATGGTGCAGGGGTGCGGTGTATCAGACTGCACAAGCAACTCAAATTGACGCTCAGGAGGATGCTGCACCAATACACGCTTGTCACCAGTAAACAAGCGAATTGAACCCATAGGCATAGCCCCTGAACGGAACGGGATAATCTCTAATGGAGCCCCATTTGCACCAAACTTAAGGTTGAATGTGTCAACCAAACGATAGGTGACTCGTTCAACGCGGCGAACCTTACCTTGAGAAGGACCTGTTTGTGTTTGAACCTCAGGATCAAGTGTTCTTACGCGAGCAACATACGGCAGGCCTACGCTAACCTTTGAAGCTGAACGAGCCAACGTGATGGAACCTGAGCTAACTACGCGGTCTGGGTGAACAGCCCCATCAGCCAGGATCTGCACAGTCTCACCTTCAAGGTGGTCAAGACCAGACAAACTATTTACAGGTGAACCGTCATAGCTAATACCGCTATCGATGAAAAACGCGTCTTCAACAACCATGCCTTTGGCGGTGTCAAAGGATTTTTCTAGATACTCGACATATTGCACAGTTGCACCATCAATCGTGCGTTCAACGACCATGTACAAAACTTCTTCTGACTCGTCGTTCTTAGGAATTACCGCAATACTTTTAACAAGAACATCAGTCCCACCAATGATGTGTCGATGCCACGCCACAACTTCTTGATCTGGCTCATAAGTCAAACAACGCAATTCACCTGTTTGCAATAGGGTCCAGACTAAATTGTCAGGAGAACGAGCATAGGCGATTTGTTTGACGTTACCTGTTGTAATGTGCTCAGCAAGCAACGTAAGGTCAACAGAGGCATAACCGTCAATGTTAATGTCATACGATAACTCACGCACTTTTAGACGTGAACGGTCAATGTATAGGGTGGTCCTACTAGCACCTACAGGGCGTTCATTGGCTGTACCGTCAGTGGTTTCACGAGAGATGGTCGAGTTTGACGGCGTTAATGCTTCGTAGTTTCGACCGGCAGACAGAATGAATGGACCGTCAGACGTACCAAGCTGCAAACGCTTCTCACCATAAATCCAGCGAATTGCGTTCACCTGGTCAGTGGCAAGAGTAAAACTTAAACCGGAGTCATCAAGCACTTCAGCCTTTGCATTTGATGGGCTAAAGGTTGCAAATTCTCCTGTGCGTGTTCCCCAAATGGTTGATGGTTTTGCTGTCGTAGCTGCAAAGAACAATCGTTCTTGGAAGAACGCGACGCACGTTGGCCAACCAAGGGTGTTTGACCAAGAACCGAGCCGCCAGTCTTTAGTAGCATTACCAGCCCCTGTTGCGCCAAAAGGAAAGTCTGGATCGACAGACACAACAATCGTTGTTGGGTTTGTGTACGCAGTGATCTTGCCTGCACCCCAAACAGCGGGTGAACCATTTTTAAATCTAAACCAGCGTCCAATGTCGGTGACTGCAAAAGCAGAACTACTCGCAGTAATGGTTGCAGAACCCGACAGGCTTGAAGTGTGAACAGTAATAGCAGTTGTATTGACTTCGTTGTACGGGCCATCTCGTGGTTCATACAAGTTTAGTGCCCAGTTAGTGGGTCCCAAACGATTAAGTGTTCTTGGTTGATACGTCTTGTGAACAAGATACAACACATCAGCGGACTGAGTAAAGTCTAAGTCATCAAGATCATCTTCTGTGTAGGGCGAAATTAACTCATATGGAGCAGTGCCTGCAGCATTAAGCAGCACAGCTTCATTGCGGTAGAAGCGCACGTACAAGTGACCAAACTCAACAATGTAAGCTTGCTCAGTTGAAAAAATAAACGGGATCAGTTTTGTTTTCTTGTCTGCAAATTTTGTAGGTGCAAGATAACGAGTACCAGATCTCTTAGTAATGCCGCCGTGAGGGAAAATGATAAAGTTCTCGCAGCGCTCAACTGAGGTTGCGTATTTTTGCAAGTCAACACGACCATACAGGCGAGGTGAAATCTCACCGCCCGTAAAGTTAGTTTGAATTGGCGTTGTCTTAGACATCTATTACCACCTTGGGGGAGCTGTCAAGCGAGAATCAGCAATACCAAAACGACTGTTAAGCCAGTAGTCAGCATCAAGAACCTCTTGTGAGTTTTCTTGCGCGTCAACAAACTTAGCTTCACGCAGTTTTAATTCATACAGTTGCCACATCTGCTCCATCGTAGTAGATGACTGCAACAGTGGGTGTGCGAGGTCGGCTGCTAAGCGAGCAGCAAGAGCGTCAACCAACAAGGTATCATAGCTCGGCACGTCCGTAAGCAGAGCGATATATTTTATTTTCAACGTTGAACCATCGTAGAGGAGACGACGAGATTCAATTGAATAACGTCCATTCACGTCTTCAAGTGTCAGCAGTCTTAGAAAATCTGCTGGCAAAACAAATTGGTGAGTAAACTCGTAAGCTGGGACTACGTTGTCAAGAGGCAAAGAGACACGTCTAACTAAGCAGTTCCAAGGATGGGCGCGAAACACAGCTGCTCTCGAGTCATCATAGAGACGACGAGACGTTGCTGCTGCCTTAGTTGGGTCAGACAACGAGTTAATGGGGTCTACACCCAACAGTGTGAGTGATCTATTTACGACTTCAATGTCTGATGCTGCCATGTGTTTCTCCTAACAAAAACGGGAGACCAAGCCTTACGGCCCGATCCCCCGCACTACCGGTGTTCCTCTGACTTAGTCTAGTGTGTACAGGATCTGACCGTTCAAAGTAGCTCCGTCTGGGATCGTGCCACCAGTCACTGTTGCACGCACAGTGAAACCAGTCCGGCTGGACAGTTTCGATGCAGTAACAGTGTTGATAGTGCCCGCAGCGGCAACTGACGTATTGGCCAAGAAGGCGTCATCGTCAGCTGTAACAGCTGTGTTTGAAAGGTTAGTATAACCTGTGTGACCGACTTTAACAACGCGAGACGCGCCAAGAGCCGAGTTGACAATCTGCACACCAATGATGCGCACAGTGCCACCAGGCATTTGGCAAAGAGTCACGGTATCGCCATCAGCGCCGGCACCGACTTGAGTAAAGTCAAATGCACGAACGCGGACGCGACCATGCTCGTCGCACACGTCATTCATCGTCGCAGGAACAGTCTGGGTGTTAGCGTATTGCGTGCTATTTTGATTAGCCATGACTATTCTCCTTATTCAGCGCAGATGATTTCAACGACCTTCTCTTCTTCCATACGGGTTGCACCGAAGGAAGCAGAGACGTAGACTTGAGTCGAGTTGCGCTTGTCGCGGCGAGGACCAATGTCTGTGATGATGTCTTGACCAACGGCCAAGAGCAAACCAGACTGTGCCCAAACGAGAACGCGACGATGGTTGGAAGCGTTAGTACGAACCAACTCAGTGCGAACAAACTCAAAGCCCATGAACGTGTTGAGTTCACCTTGTACCAAAGCGCGAACAGTGTTGTAGTCAGCGCTAGAAACTTCGGTGGTTTTCAACAGATCAGTCACTTGTTTTGCAGTTACTGCAATGTAACGGCGCTCGGAAGGATCAACCTCATTCTTGTCAAGGATTTCTTTTGCCTTGCGCAATTTAGCGATTGTCAGACCCGAGTTGGTGGCTGCGCCGGTCTCTACATAGTCAACAGCAATTTGCTGCGAGCTAGGGAAGGTCACGGTAGTAGCACCAGTCTTGCCGGTATATACAGTACCAAAAGCTGCATCAAGGATCACGTCGTCCATCTTACGACCGAGCGCATATGCTGCGTTTTGGCTGTAAGGTGAGCTAGGATCGATGAGCATACGAATGCGATCAGGACGATCGATCAGGTCAGCCCAATCGAAATCGCGCAGTGAAACGCGACGACGATCATGCGGAACATTGATCAACGGGGTGTCTTGATGGCGGCCTGTTACCTCCTGAGCAGTGGTCGCACCAATGCGGTCGTAGAACTCAAACTCAGCTGCCTGAGTTTCAGCGCGTACGAGAGCACGCAGACGCGAGCCTTTCTGCTGGACGAGGTGTTCAACGTTGGCACGGTACTGCTGTACAAATGCCGTCGTAATTTGAATGGACATATGTCCTCCTCATTCAGTTAAAAAGTTAAAAACACGTTTGCCCGCAGAGGCTGCCCAAAATTCGGACCCCCACATACCCTTATGGCTAGGCGACACCCACGGACCCTTTCGGGTTGCCCGTAATTAGATAATACAGCAAAAACCGGAAAAATAAACTAGCCCAGCATCTTACCTTTTCCGGCCTTACCGTCTTTATCTCGGACACTAGTCGTTCCCATATTGACCGTACTTGTGTCGACAAACCGCATATCTTTCTGCACCTTCTTGACGACGTCATCAACGTCATCATTGATTGGCTTAGCTTTCAACCGCTCAGCAAGAAGTTCTGACATACTCTTCTGAACCTCAGACGGCAGAGACGTAGACTTAACGGCGTCTCGAACAATCTGTTCCTTCTTGATTTCTTGAGAAGGCAGATTGTTTACGACCATCTGCTGGAGTTCTTCTAAGTCTTTCGAATTTTTGCTGAGCAGTGTTTTCATAGCTGAGTTACCTCGTCTGGATAAGCGAAGCCAAACAGGTCTTGCATCTTCTGCACAGCTTCTTTGTGGCCAGTAGCTCCTGGGGTCATGTACGAATTCATGAACTCCTTATCCCGCTGCATGCGAGCAATCTCTTGACGAGCAGAATCAGGAGTCATGGTCCAACCGCGTGATTGACCTGGGCTTGCCAGTGCCTCTTGCATTTGTTGTCCAATCTTGGCGAACATCTTGACAAACATGGGATGGTCACCAAGACCTGTTTGATCAAGCCACGTCATTAGTTCTTGACCGCCAAAGGTTTCAACTGCGCGAACTGCAAGATCGACACGCTCATCAAAAGCTTTGCCAAACTCGCGTTTAACGTCGTTAACCCATTGCTCGCGTGCCGCAGCACCACCTTGGGTGATACTGTTATGTTGTTCGCCGACGTAAGCAAAGTATTCTTTAAAAATACCCTCAGCTTGTTTTTGAGTCAAGCCGTTAGCGTGGAAAATCTTCTTAAAGCGGTCAAGCGCTTCGGGTTGAAACTCCAAACCATCAGGCACGACGCCATTAGGTTCTAGTTTGTAGTTACCGTCGCCTGGGCGACCAAGTCGCTCGTAAAACATGTCCCATTCAGATGGATCAGAACCTTCGCCAGGGATGGCGATCTTGTCCTTACCAATCATGCGTTGAGCATGCACATACGATTTTGCAAGACCATTCAGGTCTTTGATGTCTGCCAGAGTGGGATCTGCGCGCAACGTATCATCAAGAGAAGCTCGCCAATCCATTACTGAACCGGCAGAGCTGCCCCCAGCATCACCTGCGCCAGCATCGCCAGCACCTGCTCCTGCGGACCCTCCGTTCATATCACTCATTGTTTAACTCCTCAAGTTGCTTCAAAAGTGCCCGTGCGTCTCTTTCCAAAAAACGCAAGATGCTAAGTACCAAGCGGCGCTGACCTTCACGGTGCGCCGTCTCGGTGGGATCACCTGCTACGTAAGTAGTGTCTGCGAGAAAACCTACTTTGCAGAGGTGTTCAAGCACACGCTCACCATCAGGCGTGGAAAAAGTTTTCTTGTAGCTGTCGTGCAGCTCAACGACGTTAGGTCTAGATCGGGGCACCTGGAACTCCTGAAGCACCTGGCTCAACACCTAAAGCAGGCGGAGGTTGCATTGCACCCTCAGGCATTACGGCAGCAGCAGTTGCTGCGTCCTTAGCCATGGCAGCCATTTCACGGTTCTTAGCCAAGTCAAGTTGTTGTTGGGCTTGCTGGCCCTTTTGCTCTCGCATCTGTTGCAGTTGCTCCGTTGATACAAGCGTCTCAAGAGGAGCATCAAGCAACTTAGCGGCCCAACGCACAGTACCGTCAGCATCAATGTTGTCGAACACCTCAGGTTTGACGTTGGCCAAGGGAACCAAGGACTCCATCAAGCGAGTGAAGTTAAACAGCTGTTGAGTTTTCTGTGCTCGGGCAACTGGAGACACGTAGTCAATGCGAGTGTTACGACCGCGAATCTGCTCAGGGGCAGGAGGCAACATCTTGCGACGAACCATGATGTTGAAGACGCGGTCAATCATAGGACCAAGCAACTCAAATTGTAAGCGTCCAACCATGGGGCCCATGAGACGCATACGCTCTTCTTGGCGCTGCAACACCTCAGTGGCCGTCATGGAAGGACCCTCACGCATCTGCATCCAATCAACGTGGAACGTTTTTAGGATATGTGTACGGCGTGAATCAATGAACTCAAGACCAATGTCAGGACGAACACCTTCAACAAGAGGCATCACGCGGTCTTGCGTGCCTGAACGGTAGTAGTTGAGACCACCAGGGATCGTGCGCAAGGGCAACATGAAGCCATCGTCAGGAACTAGCAAGGGAGGATCAGTAGCTTTCTGAGCAGCCTTAATCACGGTCTTGCTCATCTCATTGACCATCTTGATGTCTGGCAAAGCAGTCATGGCAGGTGACCTACCGTAGACTTCACCAGCGGTCTTAGTCCAACGAGGCACCATGTAGGGGAACTCGTTGAAGCCACTAAGATTTAGCAACAACTTTTCTTCTTCAAGGATATAGGCGCTCATGAAAGGCATATCCTTGGCTAGCTTACTGTCTGGGTTAAACGTGTCACGAGGCTCAACTGCGTGGATGCAGGTAAACTCCTTGTGAGGATCCTTGTACACGTTCTCAATAAACTTCTCAGGCAGCGTGTCTTTGTACAACTGCAAGAGTTGACGACCTGTGTGCTTGTACTGACGGTACAAGGTATCAACTGAGCCTTCAGCGTTTTCGGCTACGTAGCACTCAGCTAGGTGGTAAGTTCTGAAATTGATCGGTCTACCTGGTTTGTCTTCGATGTACAAGACGCCAGTGCCATATGAGCCAAGGTCAAGATATAACTCATGGATCATCGAGCCAAAGTTTGAGTTAGGCGAATGGAAGACTTCGCGGAACATCATCTCCACGACACCTTGCAACCATGCCCTAACTTGCTCTGACTCCTCTTCACGGGTGCGCTCAAGCAGCAGCGTGAACCAGGTCTCTGACGGAGCGGTCAAATAGCCATGCAGACCAGAGGCCAGTTGCTCATTAGCAAGCGGAGCCGTCGAGTCATAGACCTTGTCATACCTAGTTCGGTCACCCTGGCTACGTTGAGCATTGAAGTCGCCGCGTCGGGGATTAACGTAGTCTGTGCAATCTTGCCACAGACTTTCCCATGGGCTGCGAATCTGCTTTAGTTTTCCTAGGCGATCAAGCGTGGTGGTGACAAGCTTCTTTTGGTCTTGTCCCTTATCCACGATTAACTACCGCCAAGAGGTGAGCGAGTACCGAGCAGCTTCTTCTTCTGCAGTTTTTCCATACCGATCGAAACACCTTGTGCTCCGGTCAGCATCGTGCCTTCACGAGTTTGAGCGCCTTCGCCCTCAACCTTACGCACGTTTTCAACTGCATCTTGCACCGCTTTGTCAGAAGTCTTAGGAGCTTCTGGAGTCGGAGCAGGAGCTGCCGGGCTACTAGGCGCAAGTCCCAATGTTTTACCAAGCCATCCACCACACATAACTATCTCCTTTTCTTAAAAAGGTTACCTACAACCTCGTAACCCAGGAGATGGTACAGTTGTGCCGTTCTCTCTGGGGCTACTTGAGTCGACGTAGCCGGAACAATTTCCTTAGCGCCACGTTCAAAAGCCCAATCTTCAAATGCCTGAACTAACTTGATTGCAGCCAAACCACCGCGTTTCGTTGGATCAACGTACAACGCCAGATCGACTGCCATCAGATCCTTACTGAAATAATACTCTGTTAGCAAACCCAGGTACATGCCAATTATAGTGCCGTCTTTTTCGGCGACGTACAAAAAATATTCGTCTGGCGTATCAACCATCAGGCTCAAGAGATGAGCCACCTTTTCGGGATCATACTTGCAGACCTGGGCATAGGCCGATTCATTAAACATCTTCTCGCCGAGCTCATTGATGATCGGCACGTCAGCATGGACTGCGGGTCTAATCATAGGATCCGATATTCCATGTCGGCCATGCGAGGCAACTTCTTAGCACTCATGTCAAGCTGGTCGCGAATACCGACGCACATGTATCGGAAAGCGTCTGCAGGGTGACTGGTCCAGTCGTGCAGCGGACGATCTCGGAAGACCTTGTTCTTCTCGTCAAAGTCCTTACGGTACTGGCGCAATGACTCGATTAGGTGGCGGCACTTGACTTCGTCAAACCAGCACTTCGGCAAGGTGGTTCGGACGGCTTCGATACCGTCATCGATCCTAAGGTTTGGTACCACTCGGAATCTGATGCCAAGTTCTCGGGCAACTTCAAGTCGAGACTTACCGCTGCCAAGCTCACGAACTTGTATATCGTGCGGGGCCAAATGTTCTCCATAGACGTAGTCTCGCTCCTTGATGATCTTGGCGTAATGCGCGATGCCCTCACCGGAGTTTTCGTAGTAGTCGATGATCCGAATTTCTTGGCCGTGCTTCTGATAAAAAACTATTGCAGTCGAGTCTGAAACACCAAGGTCCCAGGCCGTATGCACCTCTAACCGCGGCTCGTAGGGGAGACTGCCTAGCCGGCCGTCGGCAAGCAGCTTGGCCATGGCGGTGCCATAATAGCTGCCTACAAGTGGTGCATCAAAACTGCAATAGAACTCTTGTTGGATCATCTCTTCTGGCATGCCAGCTAGACGTTCTTCGTCTACGGCGTCAGAGGAAATAGCCCTAGTGTCTTCGACAGTCAGTGTTTGCTGAAACCACTTTTCATTTCGTCTTGCCATGTTAAGCAAGTCGTATCCATGGTTTCGACCTCGAGCGGTATAAATAAACAGCGCCCATCCGCCATTCTCAGCCAAGATGGGACGAATGTAATCCCATGCTCGGGGATCTTGGAGGGAGTATTCAGAGAAGACGACCCCGACTGGATTTGCTCCAACCAGTCTGTCGACATTGTCTGTACCCACCACCTGATAGATCGAGCCATTCTTTAGCGTCAGCCGCATCTCCGTGTTGTTGACGGCTTCCCACATCTCCTTGGGAAAGTGTTCAATAAACTTGCGGCCGTCGCGAGTCATCCCGTCCCAGGCAATCTTACGACCCTGGTTGTAAGTCGGGAACAGATGCCAGTATAAACCAGGTCTGGTCAAAGCAGATACAGCGCACCAGTTGACAGACAGCAAGTCCTTGCCAGCTCGTCGGTGCCAAACAGCCACGGCCCGTTTACCGCCGTCCTCCATAAACTTCCACAAGGGAAACTGGTAAGGACGTGGTGCCCAATCAAGTGGTACCGTTATCTCCGCCATCGGAATCCTTTACAACATCGCTAAACCGTACGACGTTAATGTTGAATGAACCGCTGCCCTCGATCTCCATCTCAACAGCCTTGCGCTTAGGAGCCACATACTGAGCCAGCTCTTTAAACGCCTGGAACTTCAGTTCTTGACTAGCTGTTGGATCAGCAGCAATCATGGCCATGCCCTCAATTGGATCACAGTCCAAAGCTGCTAGCTTCTCTTCGATCTCTTGGGTCCGCTTGTTCTTGGAGCCCGCAGGACGGCCGGCTCCTTCTCGTTTACCGCCAATTTGTGCCATGGTCCGTACCTCCTGTTTCAGATAATATAGGAACTTTGAGACATTGTACATAGATCCCCTGAATTTTGCTTGGGGTCATACGGTTATTGGCATATTGTATTGATTGGCATTCTCTGCAATTTTCACGCGCTGTGCTCTGTTTTTCCCTATACTAACCCCAATATGCACGGATTTTTGCCGATTTAGCTTTGAACGCCCCCGCAGAACCACTGACTTGGCGCTTTTAGGCCTCACCCGCGCAGCCGCCGCCCCGGGCCCCGGTCCCTGGACCTGGACGCGAGCCGGCAAAAAACATGCTTCTATATATAGAGCCATGAATCGAGGGCCAAAAAGCCTGCAGAATTAACGGAAATAAGCAGATCGAGGACCAGGAACCAGCGATCGCGGACAAAGGCGGATGGTCGGGAGGATAGAAATGGCAGGGAGTGAGGAGGAAAAAACCTGATTTTTAATCAGTGGAAGAAAGTGGTGTGATGAAGGTCAGAAGAGTCTACAGCTCGCAACAACTCGAACACTGGCAGAAGAAGGAAAGGAAGAGTTCAAATGATCGATAAGTTTTATTGATCAAAAGCAGGCTTCCAATAAAAATAATTATTCGAATAAATTGTGTACTTTGCGGATAAATGCGGTACAATCAACTCACGGGACAAATTGTTTCGTACATAAAGGAGAATTGGAATGAACGGTTATGGACGAGAAATCATGCAGAAGTTTGCATGTGACGAAGAACTTGCTTCAGAAGTCTATTTTGAAATGTGTTGCGATGGAATCGATTTCAGCGAATGCGAACAAAAAGAGTTCGACATTTGTGCGAAAGAATGTTACGATCGCGTCTTAGAAAGGAGAAAATCATGAAGAACTACGGATTCGAAATCTTGTCTGTTTGCTATTGTTTGTTGATGATCGTGACAGCAGTCATGATGATGGTTTTTTAAATAAAGGAGAATTTTTATGATCACAATCGATTTGTCTGGTCCGCAAGGAAATGCGTTCTATCTGATTGGTCTTGGTAAAAAAATCGGACGCCAATTGGAGCGTCCATGGGAACGCGTCAACAATGTCGTCAATGAGATGATGAGTGGTGATTACCAGAATCTTTTGGACGTTTTTGCCCGTGAGTATGGGGATTTTGTGGAGTTCACAGGAGAAAATGATGGCGAAGAATTTTGAGGTAGTGAAGGCAGACGACACAGATCGTCTCATGCAGTTCAATGGCGGAAGCCTGAAGGGCTATCTTCGGGCGGATTTTAAGATCCTCTGCGAAACATTCGGACCGCCGACTTACGGTCCGTTTGATTACACGCAAGACAAGGTCACCTGCGAGTGGAAAATCGTGACTTATGATGGTCTGTTCGTGACGATCTATGACTGGAAGGTGGGGGAAACCCCACTTGGCCAGTACGATTGGCACATTGGCGGACACGCCTTCGAGAACGTAGACTGGGTCAGTTATTTGACAGGCTGCAAGGGATGGAGGTAACCAAGGGGGCTGTATTGCCCCTATTAGTATAGGGAAAAAAAATTTTTTTTTCTTCATTCCATGTCCCCTTGGCCAATCAATACAATAACCCAATAAGTCATTGCAATTGCATATACTTAGGAGTCCGAAAAGTTATTGACAAAATGCGCCAATATTCTGATCGGACTATGTACGTGGTCCAGGGTTCATGGTACGATGTAATTCCGCACTTTTGCGGACATAAAGGAGAAAGTATGAAAGTCAGTGAGTTGATTGAAATTTTGCAAGATCACAGGCAAGACGACATTGTCGTCATCGCCAAGGGTCATGCCAGACCGTTTGTGTCTGGCGTTCGTGGAGTCGTGAAGTCCACAACTGGGTCGCCAGTCTTTTTAGTCGAGGACTACGATACTCAGCCCTTGTCTATCGATGTATGGAGGCTGCTCGATGAGTAATATCGAACTTTGCTCCAGTGTGGAGGAGCTCAAGAAGTTTTCCATGCAAGAGTTGTCTTCGTTGTATTCGAAGATCGTCAAGGCCCATTGTCCGAAGTTCAGTGACAAGACAGTTGCTGCCAAGCGGATTCTTCCGCTACTAGAGCAAAAACGAGCCGAGTCCAAGTTGACGTTCGTCGATCCGCCAAAAGATCTGTCGAAGATCATCAAGGTTCGTGGTCGTCCGAAGGGTCAGTTGTCCTCGCGTCTGTATCACTTCAACTTCGACAAGTTCTACGATCGCGAGCGTGATTTTGCCCCGCAAGCCCGTCAGATCATTCGTGCTTTGGCAGCCAAGAACATCAGCACCTTTGCCGAAGCCGAGTTGATCTCGTTGATCGATGTCAAGACGAAGCAAAATCCATGGCGGATCTTCCAGTACTATCGTCCGCAGTTGATCAACCGTGGTGTTCTTAGGCTCGAGAATGCGTAACCCGTCAGACTTTGAAGCCTTGTTGATTATGATCGCCATCCCCGCAGCAGTAGTAATTGTACTAGTACTATTATTCCTGTTGCGCGCGGTCATTTTCCGTGTATAATAGCCATTCCAACCACTAGAAAGGAGAATTTTATGGCTCACTTAATCGAATCCATGGCTTATGCCAACGCAGTTCCCTGGCACGGTCTTGGTGCTCAAGTTTCTGATGCTTTGACCCCAGACGAGATGCTCACGGCTGCTGGTCTTGATTGGACCGTCAGCCGACGTTCTATCTTCACCACGCAGACACCAGGCGACATCAACGCCTCTGAAGGCAGCCTCAAGACCAACGAATGGGGGCTCCTTGTCCGCGATTCTGACAACAAGATCCTAGGTCCTTGCGGCAAGAACTACATTCCGATGCAAAATGCCGAAGTCTTCCGCTTTTTCGACAAGTTCGTCAAGGCCGGTCACATGAAGATGGAGACCGCCGGCTCTTTAGACGGAGGTCGTCAGATCTGGGGCCTTGCAGCCATCAATCAGGGCTTTGAGCTGCCAGGCGGTGACGAAGTTAACGGCTATTTACTGATCAGCCAGCCTCACGTCTGGGGTAAGTCACTGAACATCATGTTCACGCCGATCCGAGTCGTTTGCAACAACACCCTGACTCAGGCTTTGGGGCAAGCTGGCCAACGGTTTACCATGTCGCACATCCGCCAGTTTGACCAGGATGTCATCCAGAAGGCTGAAACAGCCTTAGGCCTTGCTACCCATCAACTCGATGCTTTCAAGGTCACCGCGGAGCTCCTGGCAAGAGTGGGGTACCAAGAAAAGCAAGTCACCGAGTACATCGCCAAGCTGTTCAGTCCTGCACTGGCCGAAACAGGCGACGAAATTACCCGAGACATGTTCACAAGGTCTGCGGACGAAGTCTATAATTGCCTTCACACGCAGCCAGGAGCCGCCATGTCCGAAGGATCTTGGTGGTCTGCCCTGAATGCGGTTACGTTCTACGTCGATCACAAGGCAGGTCGCAACCGTGATGCTGCTTTGAATTCGGCGTGGTTTGGCCCGCGTGCCGCTCTCAAGCGGAAGGCCTTAGATCTGGCAGTCGAGTACGCGCAAGCTGCCTAATAGGAGAAACCAGGATGGTGACTTACCGCTTCATTCAAGTGCCTGATACATCGTTGGCAAAGCAAGCGAAGGCCATTCTGGCGATCATTGAGGAAGCTGGCGAGATCGGTAAGACCGAACTCTTGACCGTTGTCAGCCAACGCCTCAAGAGTCGTCAGAAGCCACAACGTCTACTCAGCTATTATCAGGGCAGCTTGATTAAGACAGGCAGCATCGAAGCAATCCGTTCCGTGGTACGATAGTCACGGAGTCGTTCCGAGGCCGACTTTAAACGCCTCGACCCACCCCTTAGAAAGGAAATAGTATGGCAAATGAAAGAGGAAAAGCAATCGATAAGACGTTCCTGTCTGTCGATAATGCGGAAGAACGCGGTTTCTTGCACCGTGATTACATCGCCCATTGTCTTCGCTGGACGCACGTCGTCAAGTGGCTGCATCAAGGTGGTCGTTACAAGACAGCTCGGATTCTTGACGTAGGTTGCGGCAAAGAGATGCCGTTGGCCAAGCTCATGCATTCGTCTCGCCTTGGTCCCCAGTTCTATGCAGCAGCTGACGTCAGCAAGCTTAGCATGCCTGAACAGTTTGCCAAGAGCACTTGGAAACCCAGCCAGCTGCTAGGCGAATGTGATGCAGCCGTTTTGAAACCAGAGCAATTAGAGCAGGTGCCCAACACGATCGTCTGTTTTGAGGTTGCCGAACACATCGAGCCAGAGCATTGTCGTCGCCTGTTGACGAACTTTGGTGCTTTGCTCGAGAATGAAGGTACCTTGTTTATTTCAACCCCTTGCTGGGATCCTGATGTAGGAGCCGCTGCTAACCACGTCAATGAGATGACGTACCTTGCTTTTGGTGCCATGCTTGAAGACATCGGTTGGCGTGTTGAAGGTCATTGGGGCACCTTTGCCTCGATGCGCGACTACAAAGACCAGTTACCACCCGCCCATAAGGAGGTGTTCGATGCCATGCGTGACTACTACGACAGCAACTACTTGGCGACCATCTTTGCGCCGCTGTATCCTCAATACAGTCGCAATTGTTTGTGGCAGCTTAAGTGGAACCCAGGCGGCAGCCGACAATTCCCTGATCTACGTGATGTCGAAGGACGTTGGGGTAGCAGTGAAAAGTGGCGCGAGCTTTTGGCCTAACGTACTGATGGCGGTGACCCTTGTGGTCATCGCTATTTTTTGCTTGAAACTTAGAAAGGAAAAACATGTGGAACGACATCAAAGCATTTCACGAAAAATACGGTCTCGAGTACAACGGCGAGCCAAGGGATCTACCGAAGGATCTGGCAAGCTTCCGGATCGGTTTCATCTTTGAGGAACTCGATGAACTCATCATTGCCGAAAATAAAACCGATCAGCTCGACGCTCTGGTGGACCTCGTCTACGTGGTCATGGGCACTGCTTATCTACAAGGCTTTGACTTCCAAGCCGCGTGGGACCGCGTCCATCAAGCAAACATGGCGAAGATACGTGGCCCATCGAAACGCAGTGAAGGTTATGACGTCATCAAGCCAGAAGGGTGGACGGCACCCGATCTTCGAGATCTAGCAGGAGAAGCGTGATGGCCGACTACATTAAGTTTGTCGGCGATAGCCAAAAGGACGCCGAAGAGAAGGCAGCTCAGTACGTCAAGGGTGAGGATCCCATGAGGTCTCCATCAATCTATACGTCTCAGCCCACTGAAAATGGCAAGTGGTTAGTTGTTGTTAAAGTGTGGGGACTTGACTGATGATTTTTATTCTTGAAGGTCCTGATGGTGCAGGCAAAACAACACTAGCTCAGCACATGGCCAAGCAGCTCGATGCAACGTACTTGCATCTGAGTTACCGCTGGCCTGATCACATGTTTGAGTATCACACAGCAGCAATTCGCTGGGCCATTCGCAAAAGCCACAAGAAGCCTGTCATCATCGACAGGTGGTGGCCAAGTGAAGCCTTGTATGCAGCTGAGTATCGTGGTGGTAGCAAGTGGAGTCAAATGGGACGCATGATGGATCGCGTTGCACGCAAGCATGGTGCAGTGTACATCTACTGTTTGCCTGAAGACCTTGTTGACTACGAAAAACGCTTTGACAAGCTGAAGTCTGAGCGCGAAGAGATGTATGACAGCGTGATGGGGGTTGCTGCACGTTACCGGTTCCTTTGGAATGGTGACAAGGTGCACATACCAAATGAAAACTACACCGATCTTTTGATTAGAACAGGGGGTGTCAAGGCAAGACGCGACCACGTGTACTACTCGATTGAATCATGGGGAGACAAGCTTGATCTATTTACTGAATACGCCTATGACCGTGCTTTGGAGAGAATACACTCTCAATTGCCTGGCTCTATGGACGAACCTAATTTACTTGGACACCTCAAAGAAGCAGAGTACGTCTTCGTCGGCGAGCGAGTGAAGCCCAAGTACAACAACCTTGAGTGGCCTTGGTATGACTATGGTCATTCAAGCTTGTATCTTGCACAGGCTCTGCATGAGGTACCTGTGCGTGAAGAGCTGCTGATGTGGGGCAATGCCATCAACCACGATGGTACAACAAACAAGATTTTGCCAGCTCTCGCTGAAGCAAAACCTGAATTGAAGTTCATTGCAGTTGGCAAGGTTGCGTTGTCGTACCTCAGCAAACAAGGCATTGAAGTTTTTGAACATGTGAAGCATCCTGCCTTTGTCAAAAGGTTTGAAGGCGACACATCACACATGAGGGAGATATTGCGCCATGTCATCCACTAATACAGAATGGGTTAGAACACTTGAACAGTGCATTAAGTACGGTCGTCTTGTTGCACCACGCGGTAAACCAATCAAAGAGTTGATGGCTTATCAAACATCGATCTCAATGGAGTGGCCTGTGTTGACGATCAAGGAACGTGATCTTGGCTACAAGTTTATGGCAGCAGAAGCTGCTTGGATCTTGAGTGGCGATAACAGAGTCAAGACCATTGCACCTTATAGCAAGGTCATCAGCAGTTTCAGTGATGACGGTTATTTTTTCCACGGTGCTTACGGGCCCATGATTCGCGATCAATTGCATTCTGTGATTGATGCTTTGAACAGTGATCCTGATACAAGGCAAGCGGTCTTGACCATTTGGCGTCCAAACCCAAGGCCTAGTAAGGACATTCCATGCACAGTCTCGATTCAGTTCTTGATTCGTGATGGTATGCTGCACGTGATTGACACCATGCGCAGTTCAGACTTGTGGCTTGGTTGGCCGTATGACGTGTTCAACTTCAGTATGCTAGCTCGCTACGTGATCTGTCATTTGAAGAAAAAACCTGAACTTGGTTTGTTGACCTTACAAGCAGGCAGCATGCACTTGTATGAGCCTCAGTGGTCAGCAGCAATGGATATTGTTGGCGGCAAAGCAACTCAGCAGCCAATACCGACCATCCCATGGTTTGAGCATGGAGATGATTTAGTTGATTGGTTGTGGGAGCAGGCAAATGGAACTGGAATATTGGAGACCAAGTAGTGACGAGTACTTTTTGGCGATGGCTACGCTCGTTTCACTTCGTGCGACGTGTCGTCGACGTCGCGTTGGCTGTGTACTCGTGGACCGTCATAAGCATGTGCTTGCTACTGGCTATAACGGCGTTGCTCGTGGCGTTACCCATTGTATTGATACTGCTTGCCCTGGTGCTGGTCTTCCGTCTGGACGGGGCCTCGATCTATGTGAGGCGATCCACGCGGAACAGAACGCGCTCCTTCAATGTAGGGACGCGAAAGAAATAGAGACAGCTTACGTGACTGCAAGTCCTTGCATCACGTGCATCAAGCTGTTTATGAATACGGGCTGCAAGCGCATAGTGTTCCTAGAGGAATACCCGCACGCCGCTGCTAGAAACCTTTGGAAAGGAGAATGGATACATCATGGAGCAATTACCAATGTTTATGCCGAACTCAGCATGGCGCCCGCCGGAAGAGTTCCCAAACTTAACGACCGCCAAGCGGATCTCTTTGGACTGCGAGACGAGGGATCCTCATCTCATGGAGAGGGGACCAGGCGGAGTGAGGTACGACGGGGAAGTTGTGGGGGTGAGTCTTGCGACTGAAGACGCGTCTTGGTATTTTCCTTTTGGTCATGGCGGCGGAGATAACCTTCCTAAAGCTGCGGTTATTTCTTTTCTTGAAGATGTACTTGGCAAAGATACGGAGAAGATAGGTGCGAATCTCATCTACGACCTTGAATGGTTACGTGCAGAAGGCATTCAAGTCAATGGTCCCATACGCGACATTCAAATCGCGGAGCCTCTTATTGACGAGAACCAGTCCAGCTACAGCCTCTCGGCGCTTGCTAAAAAGTACCTTGGCGAAGACAAGGATGAAACACTTCTACGCCAGGCCGCCCATGCTGCTGGCGTCGACCCTAAAGGTGGACTTTGGAGACTGCCGGCCAGGTACGTTGGTCCCTATGCCGAAGCAGATGCTGCCCTTCCAATACGTA
>Ga0129333_10000996_pt1 | contig 25019 bp, 22 predicted proteins | sample CPB6_08_DNA_FD_94474 | JGI IMG/M metagenome (GOLD analysis project Ga0129333, IMG submission 94474) | Freshwater to marine salinity gradient microbial communities from Chesapeake Bay, USA - CPBay_Sum_0.6_0.8_DNA | ecosystem: Environmental > Aquatic > Marine > Coastal | place: USA: Chesapeake...
CTTCGCGGACGCGGCGGCGATGGCGGGGGCCAAGGCGCTCGCCGACTCCGGCATCGATCCGGCGCAGGTGGGGCTGCTCATCGACACCTCCGTCTGCCGTGACCACCTCGAGCCGTCCGCGGCCGTCGACGTGCACCAGCAGCTGGGCCTGCCGACGACCTGCCTGAACTTCGACCTGTCCAACGCCTGTCTCGGGTTCATGAACGGCATTCAGCTCGCCGCGACGATGATCGACGCGGGCCAGATCGACTACGCGCTCATCGTCGATGGCGAGGGCAGTCGCCACACCCAGGAGCGGACGATCGCGCGGCTGCGCGAGCCGGGCACCACCAAGGAGGACGTGCTCGACAATTTCGCGACGCTGACCCTCGGCTCTGCGGCGGCGGCGATGGTGCTGGGTCGCGCGAGCCGCCATCCCGAGGGGCACCGCGTCGTCGGCGGCGTGGGCCGCGCGGCCACCGAGCACAACAAGCTGTGCGTGGGCGATCTCGAGCGCATGATCACCGACTCCCGCGGACTGCTCGAGGCCGGTGTCCAGCTCGCGGTCGCGACCTGGGAGGGTGCGCGCGCCGAGTTCGACTGGGACGACCTCGCCGCCTACGTCATCCATCAGGTGTCGAGCGTGCACACGGAGGCCATCACCGGCTCGCTGGGCATCGACCCTGCACGCACCCCCACGATCTACCGTCGCTACGGCAACGTCGGCCCGGCCTCGATCCCGGTCACTCTGGCCCAGCACGCCGACCAGCTCGCCTCCGGTGCTCGCGTCGCATGCATGGGCATCGGATCGGGGCTGAACTCGGCGGTCATCGAGATCGAGTGGTGACGAGCGCTCCCGCGTCGCTCCCGCCTTCAGGCCTGCCCGGCCTGGACCCCGCATGGTCGCGGCTTGTCACGGCCCGCGATGCCGACGACGTACCGCGCACGTGGCACGTGCTCGACACGCATGCGTCGTCGCCCGCCGAAGCGGTTCGCGCCACCGTGCTGTGCGTGCACGGCAACCCCACGTGGTCCTACCTGTGGCGACGCCTGCTGGCCGAGGCGCCGCCCGACCTGAGGGTCGTCGCTGTGGACCACCTCGACATGGGCTGGTCCGAGCGCACCGGCACGGTCCGCCCTCTCGCCCGACGGGTCGAGGACCTGCGATCGCTGACCGACGCCCTTGGGCTGGCCGGGCCGATCATCGTGGTCGCGCACGACTGGGGCGGCCCGATCTCGCTGGGCTGGATCCTCCAGCGTCCCGACGACGTCATCGGCGTGTGCCTGCTCAACACGGCAGTGCACCAGCCGCCGGCGTCCGCAGCGCCGGCCGTCATCCGTGCGGCCCGTTGGGCGCCGCTGCGCAGGGCGGTCACGGTCGACACCACGGCGTTCATCCGGGGCACCCGGGCGCTGAGCGGTCGGCGCATGCCGCGCGAGGTCGCCGCCGCCTACCGCGCTCCGTATGGCGATGCGGCGCGACGCTGGGCGGTGGGCGAGTTCGTCGCCGACATCCCCCTCGAGCCTGACCATGCGAGTGCCGACACCCTCACGGCGATCGCGGAGGGGATTCGCGGACTGAGGGTGCCCGTGCTTCTGCTGTGGGGTCCGGGGGATCCGGTGTTCTCCGATCGCTACCTGCATGACCTCGAGCACCGTCTCCCGCAGGCGCAGGTGCACCGCTACCTCGGGGCCCGTCACCTGGTGATCGAGGACGCCCCCGCACTCGTGCCCGACCTGCTCACGTGGGTGCAGGACGTCCTCGCGGGTGATGCGGAGCGCGGCGGTGCGGAGCGCGCGGCAGCGCGCGCCGACAAGTCGTCGGAGCCGCTCTGGTCCTCCCTCGAGGAGCGTGCCAGGCGTGCTCCCGACGCGGTCGCCCTCGCGGAGCCGCAGGCGGGTGACTGGCGTCAGGTGACCTGGGGGCAGATGGACCGCGTCGTGCGCGACCTCGCCGCGGGGCTCGCGGGCCGGGGCGTGCGCCGCGGTGATCGCGTCAGCGTGCTCATCACGCCGGGCGCCGATCTCGTCGCCGTGGTCTACGCATGCTGGCGCATCGGAGCCAGTGTCGTCGTGACCGACTCCGGCCTCGGACGTCGCGGCATCGTGCGGGCCCTGCGCAGCGCCGCACCCGAGCATCTCGTCGCGATACCGCGCGGCATGGTCCTGGCGCGCTCGCGAGCCGTGCGCATCCCCGGGGCGTGCATCGCGACGTCCGAGCTCGCCACCGTCGCAGCGGAGGGTCGTGCGCTTCGGATGCCGGAGCCGCCGACTCCCGACGACGAGGCACTCGTCGCGTTCACGTCCGGCTCCACCGGGCCGGCGAAGGGCGTCGTCTACACGCATCGGCAGGTCCAGAGCACCCGGGACCTGCTGCGCGAGCACTACGGGCTGGGTGAGTCCGACGCCCTCGTCGCGGCCTTCGCACCGTGGGCGGTGCTGGGACCGGCACTGGGCATCGCGTCCGTGATCCCCGAGATGGACCTCCTGCGACCAGACACCCTCACCGCGCATGCCGTGGCGGAGGCGGTGCAGCAGGTGGGGGCCACGGTGATGTGGGCGTCGCCGGCCGCCTTCCGCGGAATCCTCGGCAGTGCCGCACAGGCCACGGATGCCGACGTGCAGGCACTCGCGGGCCTGCGCCTGGTCATGGGTGCCGGTGCGCCCGTCGATGCGTCGCTCCTGCACGGTATGGCCCGCCTGTGCGCGAACGCAGAGGTCCGCACGCCCTACGGCATGACGGAGGTTCTGCCGGTCTGCGATGTGACCGTCGCCGGCATCGACGCTGCCGGCCCCGGGCCCGGCGTGCTCGTCGGCAATCCGCTCCCGGGCGTCGAGGTCGCCATCAGCGCGGTGGACGACGACGGCGTCGCGTCGGCCCCTCTGACGACCTCGCCGGGAGTGCTCGGCGAGGTCGCGGTCCGCGCACGGCACCGCAAGGAGCGGTACGACCGGCTCTGGGCCACCGAGCGTGCGAGCTCCCGGGATCGAGGGTGGCATCGCACCGGCGACGTCGGGCAGCTCGACGAGCTCGGCAGGCTGTGGATCGGTGGTCGGCTCGCGCATGTCGTCACCACCGCCGACGGCCCGGTCGCGCCCGTGGCGATCGAGCAGGCGGCCCAGCGGCTCCCGTGGATCAGGCAGGCGGCCTGCGTCGGCGTGGGCCCGCGGGGCACGCAGGTCCCGGTGCTCGTGTGCGTCGCCGACATCGCGGACGACGCCCGGGTCGGGCAGCAGCTCGTCGACCTCGACCTGCTCGACGAGCTGCGCGGCACCTGCGGAGTCGAGCTGGCGGCCGTGCTGCTGAGGTCGGACCTGCCCGTCGACATTCGCCACCGATCGAAGATCGACCGGAGCGCGGTGTCTGCATGGGCCGAGACGATGCTGGCGGGTCGCGGATGAGGGTGCTGGTCACCGGGGGGCGCGGACTGCTGGGCAGTGCCGTCGTGCGCGAGCTGGCGTCGCGTGGCCATGAGGTCACCGCGCTCCAGCGCAATCCGTCGCTGTCGGGTGCTGTCGACAGGTGCGGAGACATCACCGACCCTGCCGCCGTGGCCGGTGCGATGCAGGGTCAGCAGGCCGTCGTGCACATGGCTGCGAAGGTGGCGGTCGTCGGGGCCTGGGAGCAGTTCGAGCACGTCAACGTCACCGGCACGAGGATCGTGCTCGACGCGGCACGGGCTGCCGGGGTCCGGCGCTTCGTGCATGTCTCGTCACCGTCGGTCGCGCACGCCGGGCACGCACTCGTCGGCGCACCGGCCGGTGCGGCCGACCCGGACCGCGCGCGTGGCCCCTACGCGCGCAGCAAGGCGATGGCCGAGCTGCTGGTGCTCGCGGCGGATGGCCCGGACCTTGCGGTGACCGCCCTGCGTCCGCACCTGGTCTGGGGACCGGGGGACACCCAGCTCGTGGACCCCATCGTCGAGCGCGCCCGCGCCGGCCGGCTCGTCCTCATCGACTCGGGCTCAGCCCTCATCGACACGACCTACATCGACAATGCGGCCAGTGCTGTCGCCGCGGCGCTCGATCGATGCGACCATCCCGACGTGCGCGGGCGCGCCTTCGTCGTGAGCAACGGCGAGCCCCGGACGGTCGCTGAGGTCCTCTCGCGCATCACGCGGGCCGCGGGTGTGCCGCCGCCGCGGCGCTCGATCCCGTTCCCGGTGGCCATGGCCGCAGGGGCGGTGGCCGAGCGTGCATGGGAGGTGGCGGGTCGGCAGGAGGTGCCGCCCCTCACGCGCTTCCTCGTCGAGCAGCTGTCCACGGCCCACTGGTTCGACCAGCGGCAGACGCGGCGGGCACTGGACTGGCGACCGCACGTGAGCCTGGCCGAGGGATTCGCCCGCCTGGCGGCGCAGTCCTGAGGCTCTCCGTCGAGGCCCGCCGACAAGCGGGAGGCCCCTCGACGTATGAGATCGAGGGGCCTCGTGGATGACTGTCGCCACCGGTGCCCGCCAGCACACGGGCTCCTTCGGACCACCGTGGGGTGAACTGTCCTTCGGTCGGTGGTGGCCGCCACCTGCACCGCAGCACCGGATGCACTCCGCCACTACAGTGGGGGATGTCTACTGGGCGGCGACGGCCCCGCGCAGCGATGAGACGAAACTGCGACATTCGCGCCGGGATCACGCGCCGGTGCGCCGCCCGAGGAAGTCGATCAGCAGGGCGTTGAAGGCGTCGGCATGCTCGATCTGGGTCCAGTGCCCGCAGCGCCCGAACACGTGGAGCTCTGCATCGTCGATGAGCTCGAGCAGCTGGAAGGCGTTAGACACGGGGATCACCAGGTCGTCGCGGCCGTGCACGATGAGGGTGGGCGCGGTGATCGCCGCGATGCGGTCGATCGAGTGCGTGATCGCGTCGAGCGCTGCCTGGCGAGGCTCGGGGAACATGCGGGCGAACGCCTCCTGCACGCCCGGACGGATGCTCGCCTCGTAGCGCAGGTGCGCGAGGTCCCTGCCGACCAGGGACCTGTCGTACGCGAAAACCTCGAGCAGGGACTCCATGGCATCGACCGAGGGCTCGTACCCCCACACGGCGTCGAGTCCGTCGGTGAGGGTGAACGGCACCCCGGCCGCCCCCATCAGCGCGAGAGCGCTCACCCGCTCGGGGTGGTGGATGGCCAGCGAGAGCGCGAGCGCCCCTCCGAACGAGTTGCCGACGACGGCGCACCTGTCGATGCCGAGGGCGTCGAGGACGCCGATGGCGTGGGCCGTCCACGTCGGAAGGTCGTAGGAGATGCCCTCGGGACGATCCGTGAACCCGAAGCCGACGATGTCCGGTGCGGCGACGCGGAAGTGCCCGGCCAGCGCGGGGATCGTCAGGCGCCAGTTGGCCCATGCCGTCACGCCGGGACCCGAACCGTGCAGCAGCATCACGGGGGAGCCCTGTCCAGCCAGGTGGATGTTCGTGCGCAGGTCGCCGACCATGAGGTCGACGCCCACCTCGGGGCTGCCGGTCATGACCGCATTGTCGTGCAGGACTCCTCGGCGCGGGCGTCGACCCGTAGTGTCCTCCCATGCACAAGCGACTGGTGGCCACCCTCGCCCTCGCGGCCGTGGCGCTGGCCGCGTGCTCGTCCGGCGGGGCGGAGCCGGCCGCCAGCGCCTCGGGGAGCAGCTCACCACAGGAGGGGACGGCCGCCATGGGCCTGACGGATGACGCGGTGGTCACCTTCTCATTCCAGGACTCCTCGGTTCCGCCGCAGTACCACCGCAGCTACCAGCTCACCGTGCGGGCCGACGAGTCCCGGATCGTCGTCGACAGCTACGGCGACGTCCTCGCCGACGAGACGGTGCCCACGGACCCGGCCGTCTGGGCGGCCCTCGGCGAGGGCATGGCCCCGCTGGTCGACCTGACCGCCGACACCGTGGAGCAGGGCTGCACCGGGGGCACGACCACCTCCCTCGTCGTCGAGGAGGCCGGGGCTCCCGTCATCGACCTCTACCTCGACCAGTGCGCCGGCGCCAACGAGGCGCCGACCGAGGCCATTCGCGCCTGGATCGCCCCGGCGCGCGACCAGTTCCCGCCGATGAGCGAGCTCGCCCCGGAGGGTGAGTGACGCAGTTCGGGTTCGAGGTCGAGGGGCGCCTGACCGGCGGACTCGGCCGCGCGGGCGTCATCACCACCCCGCACGGGCAGATCCGCACGCCGGCATTCACGCCGGTCGGCACCAAGGCCACCGTCAAGGCCGTGCTGCCGGAGACGATGCGCGAGCTGGGCGCGCAGGTGATCCTGGCCAACGCGTACCACCTGTACCTGCAGCCGGGGTCGGACATCGTCGACGAGGCGGGCGGCCTGGCGGCCTTCATGGGCTGGCACGGCCCGACCATCACCGACAGCGGGGGCTTCCAAGTCCTCTCGCTCGGCGTCGGCTTCAAGAAGATCCTCGCCATGGACGTCTCGTCGCGACGGTCCGACGATGTGATCGCCGACGGCAAGGACCGCCTCGCGCACGTCGATGACGACGGCGTGACCTTCAAGTCGCATGTCGACGGCTCCATGCACCGGTTCACGCCCGAGGTCTCGATGCAGGTGCAGCACCGGATCGGCGCCGACATCATCTTCGCCTTCGACGAGTGCACCACGCTGCTGAACACCCGCGAGTACCAGGAGGCATCGGTCGAGCGCACGCAGCGCTGGGCGGAGCGATGCGTCGCCGAGCACGAGCGACTGACGGAGGAGCGCGCCACGCACCCGTACCAGGCGCTGTTCGCGGTGGTCCAGGGAGCGCAGTACGAGGACCTGCGTCGAAAGTCCGCACGTGACCTTGCTGCGCTCCGCGTCGACGGCTTCGGCATCGGGGGTGCGCTGGAGAAGGACCAGCTCGGCACCATCGTGCGCTGGGTGTGCGAGGAGCTGCCCGAGGACCGGCCGCGTCACCTGCTCGGCATCGGCGAGCCGGAGGACGTCTTCGCGGCCGTCGAGAGCGGCGCCGACACGTTCGACTGCGTCGCTCCGTCGAGGAACGGGCGCAACGGCACCGTGTACCACTCACAGCGCCGGTTCCACCTGACCAACGGCCGCTACCGCAGGGACTTCGCGCCCATCGACGATGCGTGTGACTGCTACACCTGCCGCCACCACACGCGTGCCTACCTGCATCACCTCTTCAAGTCCAAGGAGATGCTCGCGGCGACCCTTGCGACGATCCACAACGAGCGCTTCATCATCCGGCTGATCGACCGGGTGCGTGCCAGCATCCTCGACGGCACGTTCGCGGACCTGCGCGACGAGGTCGTCGGGCGGGCTGCTCGCGCCTGATCGCCGGCAGGATCAGGAGGCCAGCGCGTAGGTCGGCTCCCGGCGCTTGACCCAGGCGATCACCCGGTAGGTCACGGGGAGCAGCACCACCTCGACCGTCACCTTGTAGGCGAAGCCGACGGCCAGGTAGTTGAGGAACTCCCCGGCCGCCAGGCCGAAGGCCAGGCCGTAGATGGTGCAGAACACGAGCGTGTCGGCGAACTCGCCGACCAGGGTGGACGACACGAGTCGAAGCCACAGGCGCCGCTCGCGGGTGCGCTCCTTGATCCGCACGAGCACGTAGGCGTTGAGCAATTGCCCGACGAGGAAGCCGAGGACGCTGGCGAGCACGATGGCCGGAACGAAGCCCAGAATCGCCTCATACGCACCCTGGTTCTCCCAGAAGTCGGCCCCGGGGGCGATCTGGATGAGCCAGAAGGTGGCGGCGGCGAGGATGGCCATCGCGAATCCGAGCACGATGGCGCGGCGGGCGGCCCGCAGCCCGTAGACCTCGCTGAGGATGTCGCCGATGATGTAGGTGAGCGGGAACAGCAGGGCTCCGCCATCGAAGGTCAGGGGGCCCAGAGCGATGAACTTGGTCGCCCCGATGTTGGAGATCAGCAGCAGGCCGACGAAGACGGCGACGACGTAGGGAAACAGGCTCGTGCCGGTCACGGCGAAGTGCGCACGGGCCTCGGCCGGGCTCTCGGTGGTGTCCATGGCGCCCCCGGCAGGATTCGAACCTGCGACCTTCGGTACCGGAAACCGGCGCTCTATCCCCTGAGCTACGGGGGCCCGGGGCGCCACAGGCTATCAGCGACGGTGCCAGCGGCCCGGGGCAGCCGTCCGACAGGATGGGCGCGTGAGGGAGCGGATGCGCGTGCTCGTGGCCTACTTCCGGGAGGTGTCCGAGGAGTACCGGCGCACCCGCGCGTCTCTGGCAGCGGGCGGCCTCGCGTACTTCGTCGCCCTGTCCATCGCGCCGGCAGCACTGGCCTTCGGCGCGATCGCGGGGCTGCTGCTGGACCCGGCGGAAGTACGGGAGGCGCTCGGGCGACTGGCGGAGCGCGCGCCGCAGACGTTCGACGCCGTCGAGCCCGTCATGTCGGCCCTGCTCACCACGATCGAGAGTGCCTCCGGCGCGTCTTTCACCCTTGCGACGCTGGTCAGCGTGCTGATCGCCGTGTACGCGTCCTCCAAGGTGGTCCTCGGCCTGCGCATGGCGATGAACGCGGCCTTCGGAGTGGTCGAGACGCGCGGCGGCCTCATCGACCGGGCGATCGCGGCGGTGGTGACCCTGGCTGCGCTGGTGATCGGCGTTGCGCTCGTGGTGCTGCTGACCGTCGTGCCGCGCGTGCTGGCCTGGCTGGGCCTGCCGCCCGTGCCGGTGTCCTCGGGATCGCCGGTCGTGGACTGGCTCGCCGTGGCGCTGGTCGTCTGGGTCGCCGTCCGCTGGCTCCTGCAGCACGGCCCCAACCGCCGCTCCCGTGTGCCCTGGCGCTCGCTCGGCGCGCTGGTGGCCACCGCCGGGATCGTGGGGGTGACGGTGGGGGTGGGCATCTATACGCACCTGTCCGCCGGGATCGGCGCGGCGATTCTGCTGTTCGGCACGGCCATCGTCATCCTGCTGTGGCTCTACCTGTGCTTCGTCGCGCTGCTGTGGGGCGCCGTCATCGAGGCGCACGCGGAGGGTCGACGCTCGGATCCGGCAGCGCACTGACCGGGCGGCGAACCGTTCGGAGGAGAGTGAGCCGTCAGGAGGAGAACCAGCGGGGCGGCCCGGCCACCGCAGCGGTGACGAACGCCGCGACCGCGGCTGCGAACCCCATGTCGAGGGCGTCGGTCCACGGTGTGAAGACGCCGACCAGGAACGCACCTACGCCGCTGACGCCGGCGGCGATCCCGGCGAACGCCATCCGGCCGCCCGCGGACCGGGGCGCCGCCTCGGCGGATCCCCGCGGGACGGGTGCCGACCCGCCCGCCGACGTGCTGGAGAGCCCGCCGGACGCGGGGGAGCCCGACGTCCCGGCCTGGACCTCCCGCAGGAGGCGTTCGATCTCGTCCTCAGCCATGCCGCCATTGTGCGCGTGACCGGCCGGAAATGCAGAAGGGGCCCCGCCGGAAGGCGGAGCCCCCTCGATGCAGGATCAGGGATCCTGAGGAGCAGGACGACTAGACCGCGCGGACCTTGTCAGCCTGGGGGCCCTTGGGGCCCTGCACGATGTCGAACTCGACGACCTGGTTCTCCTCGAGGGAGCGGTAGCCGTCCGACTGGATGGCCGAGTAGTGGACGAACACGTCCGGGCCGCCATCGGCCTGGGCGATGAAGCCGTAGCCCTTCTCAGCGTTGAACCACTTCACGGTTCCTTGAGCCATGATGCACATTCTCCTTGCGGGTACTTCTGGGACGACGTGGCGGACGGGTGTCCGGCACGCGGCTGAGCCGCTCAAAACCGTCGTCCCGCGCACTGTGCTCCTGCCCAGAAACGCCGATGCCCGCCTGAGGGCGGGCACCTGCCGAACGGTGGTGCTGACTGGCCTTGCCTGATCGGAGCATAGCCCGTCGGCCCGCACGAGGCGGTCCAACTGCCACGGATAGGCTCCCGACGTGGAGCCTGATGCCCTTGCCAAGGTCGTGGCAGGGCTCGTGGCCGACCTCATCGACGAGGGCCTCATCCCATCGGTGTCCGTTCCCGAGGTGCGCATCGAGCGGCCGAAGAGTCGCGAGCACGGTGACTACGCGACGAATCTCGCGCTCGCCCTCGCGAAGCCCGCGGGAATGCCCCCGCGCGACCTGGCCGACCTCCTGGCGGAGCGGCTCGCGCGGGTCCCCGGGATCGCCGGCGCAGAGGTTGCCGGGCCCGGCTTCGTGAACATCCGTTTCGAGGCCTCAGCTCAGGGTGCGCTCGCGCGGACGGCTGTCGAGGCCGGCCGGGAGTGGGGGCACAGCCGGTCGCTGGCCGGCCGGAGCGTCAACGTCGAGTTCATCTCGGCGAACCCCACCGGGCCCCTGCACCTCGGCCACACCCGCTGGGCCGCCATCGGCGACGCGATCGCCCGAGTGCTCGCCGCCGCCGACGCCACGGTGACCACCGAGTTCTACATCAACGACCGCGGCGTCCAGATGGACAAGTTCGGGGAGTCCGTCATGGCTGCGGCCAATGGTCGGCCGGTCCCCGAGGACGGCTACCACGGCGGCTACATCCTCGACCTCGCGGCCGCGATCACCATGGCGCGACCCGACATCACCTCGCTGCCCGAGGATCAGCAGCTCGTCGCCTTCCGTGAGGCCGCCTACGCTCTGCAGCTCAGGCAGCAGCAGCAGGTGCTCGCGCTCTTCCGCACCCATTTCGACGTGTGGTTCTCCGAGCGCGCCCTGCACGAGTCGGGAGCGGTGGAGCGCGGCATGGACCGGCTGCGCGAGCAGGGGCACGTCTTCGAGCAGGGGGGCGCGGTCTGGCTGCGCACCACCGACTTCGGCGACGACAAGGACCGCGTCCTGGTCAAGGCCGACGGGGAGTACACGTACTTCGCGTCGGACACCGCCTACTACGTCGACAAGCGCTCGCGTGGATTCGACATCAACATCTACCTCCTCGGGGCCGATCACCACGGCTACGTCAATCGCCTCCGTGCCGTCGCCGCGTGCGCGGGCGACGACATGGACGAGAACGTCGAGGTGCTCATCGGCCAGCTGGTGAAGATCACACGTGGCGGCGAGGAGGTCAAGCTCTCCAAGCGGGCGGGCACGATCGTGACCCTCGAGGACCTCGTGGAGGAGGTCGGCGTCGATGCGGCCCGCTACACCCTCGCCCGCTACCCGGCGGACTCGCCGCTGACCCTCGACCTGGAGGACATGATCAGGGCGACGAACGACAACCCCGTCTTCTACGTCCAGTACGCGCACGCCCGCATCGCCTCCGTTCTGCGCAATGCCGACGAGCTCGGCATCGACTGGAGATCGGCGGAGTTCGAGCCGGGCCTGCTCGACCACGAGCGCGAGAACGACCTGCTGGGCATGATCGGGGAGTTCCCCCGCGTGGTGGCCAGCGCAGCGGAGCTGCGCGAACCCCATCGCGTGGCGCGCTACCTCGAGGACCTGGCCACGACCTACCACCGCTTCTACGACATATGCCGGGTGCTCCCGCGCAGCGATGAACAGCTCGCCCCCGTCCACATCGCGCGCCTGTGGCTGTGCGCCGCGGCGAGGCAGACCATCGCCAACGGCCTGGACCTGCTGGGGGTCAGCGCTCCGGAGCGGATGTAGTCGCCGGGACATCCCGCCTCGCCGCAGGCATGGCATCCATCCCCAGCGAGTTCACAGTGCTGTACTGAGGCGTCATAATGAATTTTGTCTTGTCGGGTGCACAGACGTGGCCTGATCAGAGCACTGCGAGGGATGACGCGTCGCACTGGCGTGGCTTCGATCTCGTCTGGCACGGCGCTGACCACGATCAGTTCCGGATGGGGCGTGCGCTGCTCGCGATTCTTCGTCATGGGGAGGTCAGCGAGCTGACCGCTTGCGGATCCTTCGCGAGGCGCGCCGCCACTGCGGAGAGGAGGGCTCATGAAGGTCATTGCGGCGACAGCCGAGCGGGACGGGTCCTGGTGGGCCCTGTCCGCCACGGTGGGAGGTCGGGAGATCTGGACGCAGTGCCGACGTCTGGATCAGGCCGAGCGGGTCCTGCGCGAGGCGGTTGAGATGTCGTTGAGTCGCTCTCTTCCTCAGGGCGCCCTGTCGCTCGACATCCTGCTGGACGAGAGATCGCACTCCATTGTCGAGAAGACCCTGCGCGCAACGGCCGCGGCAGCCACGGCGCAACGCGTGGCGTCGGAGGAGTCGCGCCGCGCCGTTCGCGACCTTCGGGCGGAGGGCTTCAGCGTGCGGGACTGCGCCGAGCTCCTTGGAGTCTCGCCCGCCCGCATCTCGCAACTGCTCGCTCACTAGCCTTCACTGCGTGAGCAGGGAATCCGCGGCGATCTGGCCGTCGAGTGCCACCCGCGATGTCGACGGGTCGATGCAGCTCGGCGACGTGGACGTGCGCGACCTGGCTGCCGAGTTCGGCACCCCGCTCTATGTGATCGACGAGGACGACCTGCGCGCACGCGCACGCGCGTACGCCTCGGCGTATCAGAAGGCGGGCGCGGGCATCGTCTACTACGCGGCCAAGGCCTTCCTGTGCACCGCCGTCGCCCGATGGGTGACCGAGGAGGGGCTGGGCATCGACGTGGCGACCGGCGGCGAGCTCGCCGTCGCCCTGCGCGCCGGAGTGCCGGGCGAGCGACTGCTGCTGCACGGCAACAACAAGTCGATGACGGAGATCGAGCAGGCCGTGGGGGCCGGAGTCGGTCGTATCGTCATCGACTCCTTCGAGGACATCGTTCGCGTGGCGGATGCCGCGGCACGTGCCGGAGTGGTCCAGTCGGTGCTTGTGCGCGTCACGGTCGGCGTCGAGGCGCACACCCACGAGTTCATCGCTACAGCGCACGAGGACCAGAAGTTCGGCCTCTCCGTGTCATCCGGAGCGGCAGAGGAGGCGGTGCGTCGCATCGCGAAGCTGCCGAGCCTGGACCTCCGCGGGCTGCACTCACACATCGGCTCGCAGATCTTCGATGCATCGGGGTTCGAAGTTGCGGCGGCACGCGTCGTGTCGGTGGCGCAGCGGATCTGGGACCAGCAGGGCATCGAGATCGAGGAACTGAACCTCGGCGGGGGCATGGGAATCGCGTACATCGACTCCGACGATCCGCTCGATGTGCCCGACATGGCGCTGCAGATCGGCGACGTCGTCGCCAAGCAGTGCGCGCAGGAGGGCATCCCGATGCCGGTGCTCGCCTTCGAGCCCGGTCGGGCGATCGTGGGTCCCGCCGGGATCACCCTGTACGAGGTCGGCACGGTCAAGCCCGTCGAACTCGACGGGGGCGAGGTGCGCACGTACGTCTCGGTCGACGGCGGGATGAGCGACAACATCCGCACGGCTCTGTACGACGCGGACTACACCGTCGTGCTGGCGTCGCGTGAATCCACGGCGAAGCCGATGCTCTGCCGGGTGGTGGGCAAGCACTGCGAGTCCGGCGACATCGTCGTGCGCGATGCCTGGCTCCCGGGCGACCTGGCGCCGGGGGACCTCCTCGCGGTTGCCGCCACCGGCGCCTACTGCCGGTCGATGGCCTCCAACTACAACTACCTGCCGCGCCCGGCCGTGATCGGCGTACGCGACGGAGCTGCGACGACGCTGCTGCGGCGGGAGACGATGGACGACCTGCTCGGCCTCGATCCCGGCGCCTGACCCTCGCGAGCCGCAAGGCGCCGGGTGGCCCACCTACTCCCGCTCGGAGCCGGCGACGAGGGACTCCTGCTCCTCGACGTCGCTGCGGATGAGCTTCCAGACGATCACGGCGATGACCGCGCCGACGAGCGGGGCCAGGATGAACAGCCACACCTGCGCGAGGGAATCACCGCCGTTGAACAGCGCCGGTCCGAAGGACCGTGCCGGGTTCACCGATGTGCCGGTCAGCGGGATGCCGACGATGTGCACGAGGGCAAGGGTGAAGCCGATGGCGGCACCCGCGAATCCTGGTGCAGCGACGCGCTCGGTCACGAGCAGTATGACGAGCACGAAGGCCGCCGTGAGGAGCATCTCCAGGACGAAGGCTCCAGGCATGTTGATCGCTCCGTTGTCATAGCTGTTCGTGCCCAGGCCGCCGGTGTAGTCCGTGACCCCGAAGGATGAGACGAAGAGCTTGAGTACGCCCGCCGCCACGATCGCGCCGAGGAACTGCACGATCCAGTAGCCGACGGCCTCCTTGGCGGGCATGCGGCGCCCGAGCAGCATCGCGAGCGTCACGGCCGGGTTCACGTGGCCACCGGACACCGGCCCGATGGCATACGCCACGGCGAAGAGGACCAGGCCGAAGGCGAAGGCGACGCCGAGCACCCCGGAGCCCGGGCCCCGGCCGTCGACGCCGACGACGGTTGCGATGCCGAAGATGGCCGCGCCCACCGCGAGGAAGACGAGCAGGAAGGTGCCGACGAACTCGGCGATGAGCTTGCGTGCGGACAGGGACATGTCGCCTCCTCCGGCCGACAGGCGGGCCCCGCCGGCCACATCGGACAGTGTGACGAAGGCGACCACGGGAGCGGCGCAGACACGAGGGTGGCCCCCGTGTCGGATGCTTCGGTGGCACTCGCATCTCGGGTGGGGTGCCTGTCCGCGTGGGCGACCTGAGAGGCTTTCCCCGTGTCGACGACCCCCCCTGATCCTGACCGCGCCGTCACCGTCGCCCTGCTGGGTGCCGGCACCGTGGGCGCACAGGTGGGGCGGCTGCTGAACCAGACCGCCGCCGACCTCGCGCCGCGGGTGGGGGCACCCCTCCGGCTGGTCGCCGTGGCCGCCCTCGACCCGGAGAACCCGCGTGAGGGGATCGACCCGGCCATCCAGACCAGCGATGCCCGGGCGGTCGCCACCTCCGGCGCCGACATCGTCGTGGAGCTGATGGGGGGCATCGAGCCGGCACGGTCCCTGATCCTCGACGCGATGGCCGCGGGATCCTCGGTCGTCACGGCCAACAAGGCCCTCCTCGCCGCCCACGGGGCCGAGCTCCACGCGGCCGCGGCCGACAACGGCGTCGACCTGTTCTACGAGGCGGCGGTCGCGGGAGCCATCCCGCTCCTGCGCCCCCTGCGCGAGTCGCTCGCGGGCGACCGCGTCAGCAAGGTCATGGGAATCGTCAACGGCTCCACCAACTACATGCTCACCAAGATGGACGAGGAGGGCGTGACCTACGAGCAGATCTTCGACGAGGCCCGCGCGCTCGGCTACCTCGAGGCCGACCCCTCGCTCGACATCGACGGCCACGACGCCGCGGCCAAGGCCGCGATCCTCGCCGCACTTGCCTTCCACACGCACGTCACCATTGACGACGTCCACTGCGAGGGCATCTCCAAGGTCACGGCCGACGACGTCCGCGCGGCCCAGGCCATGGGCATGGTCATCAAGCTGCTTGCGGTGGCGGAGCGCGTGCCTGACGGGTCGGGCGTCATCGTGCGCGTGCACCCGACGATGCTTCCTCGGTCGCACCCGCTGGCGTCCGTGCGCCTGTCGTTCAATGCCGTCTTCGTCGAGGCCGAGGCCGCCGGCGAGCTGATGTTCTACGGGCGCGGTGCCGGGGGAGTGCCCACCTCGTCGGCCGTGCTGGGCGACGTCGTCGTCGCGGCGCGCAACCGCGTGACCGGCTCGATCGGCCCTGCGCGCACGGTCTACGCGAAGCTGCCGGTCCTGCCCATCGCGGCCGCGCAGACCCGCTTCTACGTCAACCTCGACGTCGCGGACCGCCCCGGTGTCCTCGCCGCCATCGCCACTGCCTTCGCGAAGAACGGGGTGAGCATCCAGGTCGTCAGGCAGGAGGGCCACGGCGACAATGCGGGCCTGATCGTCCGGACGCACCTCGCCAGCGAGGAGGATCTCGAGCGCACCGTCGAGCACCTGCGCGACATGGACGAGGTCAAGGCCGTGCTGGGCGTCATGCGGGTCGAGGGCGAGGCGGGAACCTAGCCATGGCACATGTGTGGCGGGGCCTCATCGAGGAGTACCGCGCTCGCCTCCCCGTCACGGACGCGACACCCGTCGTGACACTGCGCGAGGGTGGGACACCCCTGGTGTACGCGTGCACCCTCAGCGAGGTCACGGGGTGCGAGGTGTGGCTGAAGTACGACGGAGCCAACCCGACCGGTTCGTTCAAGGACCGCGGCATGACGATGGCGATCTCCAAGGCTGCGGAGGCTGGGGCGAGGGTCGTCATCTGCGCGTCCACGGGCAACACCTCTGCGAGTGCGGCGGCCTATGCGACGAAGGCGGGCATGCGCAGTGCCGTGCTGGTGCCGCAGGGCAAGATCGCGATGGGGAAGCTGGCCCAGGCCATCGTGCACGGCGCGACCCTGCTGCAGATCGACGGCAACTTCGACGACTGCCTGCGGATAGCCCGCGAGCTCGCCGATGAGTTCCCGGTCGAGCTCGTCAACAGTGTCAACCCGGCCCGTATCGAGGGGCAGAAGACGGCGAGCTTCGAGGTTGTCGACCAGCTTGGTCGGGCCCCGGACATCCATGCCCTGCCCGTCGGCAACGCGGGCAACATCACCGCGTACTGGAAGGGCTACGTCGAGTACGCCGCCGACGGCATCGCCGGCTCGCGTCCTCGCATGTGGGGCTTCCAGGCCGAGGGGGCAGCACCCATCGTGCGCGGCCAGCGCGTCGACCGCCCCGAGACGATCGCCACCGCTATCAGGATCGGCAATCCGGCCTCGTGGCAGCAGGCCGAGCAGGCGCGCGATGACTCCGGGGGTCTCATCGATCTCGTTACGGATGACGAGATCCTTGCCGCCTACCGCACGCTGGCCGACCGCGAAGGACTGTTCTGCGAGCCGGCGAGCGCCGCGAGCGTGGCCGGCGTGCTGAAGATGCACTCGACCGGGCAACTCGACCCCGGTCAGGTGATCGTCTGCACGCTGACCGGAAACGGGCTCAAGGATCCCCAGTGGGCCCTCGAGGGCGCGGCCGACCCGGTGGTCGTGCCGGTCGACGTCGCGGCTGCGGCGCGTGCGCTCGGACTGGCGGACTGATGGTCGGGCTGCGGCGCGAGGCCGTGCGCGTCGTCGTGCCGGCCACGAGTGCCAACCTCGGTCCGGCCTTCGACTCCGCGGGCCTGGCCCTGGGCGTGTTCGACGACCTCATCGCGATGGTGACCGACGACGAGGGGGTGCTGGTCGAGATCTCCGGCGAGGGCGCCGACTCGCTGCCGCGCGATGAGCGGCACCTGGTAGTCCAGTCGATGAGGTCGGCCTTCGCGTGGCTCGGCGCAGACGTGCCCGGCTTCGTCCTCCGCTGCGTGAACTCGATCCCGCACGGCCGTGGCCTGGGGTCGTCCGCCGCGGCGATCGTGGGCGGGATCGTGCTCGCGCGCGCCATGGTCACGGACGGTCGCGAGCGCATGACCGACGCCGAAGTGCTCCAGCTGGCACTGCAGCGCGAGGGTCACCCCGACAACATCGCCGCCGCCCTGCACGGCGGCTTCACGGTGGCGTGGATCGACGAGGACGGCCGCGCCGACGCGATCCGCATGGATCCCCACGCCGACGTGCGCACCGTCGTCCTCGTCCCATCGACCGAGCTGGCCACCGCCGAGGCGCGAAGCCTCCTGCCGGGTTCGGTGACCCTCGAGCAGGCCACGCGCAACATCGCGCGATCGGCTGTCCTGGTGCACGCCCTGACGGTGGATCCGTCGCGCCTCATGGCGGCGACACTCGACTGCATCCACCAGAGCAGCCGGGCCGCCGCCTACCCGCGCTCGGTCGAGCTCGTCGCGCTGCTGCGCGATGCTGGGGTTCCAGCCGTGATCTCCGGTGCGGGGCCGTCGGTGCTGGCCTTCGTCGACGACGCCTCGGCGGAGGCGCTCACGGTCGTCGACCCAGGCGACTGGACGGTGCGCGAGGTGGCGGTGTCGCCGGACGGCGCGCGCGAGGTACCCCTGCTACCCGAGCCCTGACCCGCGCAAGGGGGGCAGTGGACCCCCTGCCGGGCACCCCGGTGCTACAGTGATCTCGTCCTGATGCGCCGGGCCCCAAGGCGGCCCGCCGGATCGATCCCCACAACGGGAACGTGCGAACGTGCTGCACGGGACTCACCTCGCGAACCGCAGTCGCTTCTGACGGTGCAGGTGAACGGCCCCCCGCATGGAAGGGCTGAACCGATCCCTCGATCACGAGGGCGAATCAAAGGAATCCACGTGACGGATACTGATGTGACGGGCACGGCTTCGGCCAAGGGCCTGTCCGGCATGCTGCTGCCCGAGTTGAAGCAGCTGGCCCAGCAGATGGGCATTCCCGGGGCGAGCGGCATGCGCAAGGGCGACCTGGTCGCCGCCATCTCCGAGCGGCAGGGGTCCGGCGGATCCCCGAAGGCCCGGGCGAATGGCGGCTCGCGCGCTGCGCGCGGCGACGCTGCCCCGCAGGCCGATGACGCCGCACCGCAGCAGCGGTCGGACGGCGACCGCAACGACCGCGGTGACCGGAACGACCGCAACGACCGCGGTGACCGGAACGACCGCAACGACCGCGGTGACCGGAACGACCGCGGCGATCGCGGTGACCGGAACGACCGCGGTGATCGCAATGACCGGGGCGACCGCAATGACCGGAACGACCGGGGCGACTACCCCGACGACGGCAGCGGCCGCAGCCGGCGCCGTCGCGGTCGCGATCGCTTCCGCGACCGTCGGGACCGCCAGCGCGGCGGCTTCGCCGACGTCGAGCCGGAGATCAGCGAGGACGACGTCCTCATCCCGGTCGCCGGCATCCTCGACGTGATGGACAACTACGCGTTCGTGCGCACCAGCGGCTACCTGCCCGGCCACAACGACGTGTACGTCTCCTTGTCGATGGTCCGCAAGACCGGGCTGCGCAAGGGCGACGCCATCACCGGCGCCACGCGCGCCCCCAAGGACGGCGAGCGGCGCGAGAAGTTCACCCCGCTCGTCCGCATCGACACCGTGAACGGCGGCTCCGTCGATGCGGCCCGCAACCGACCGGAGTTCTCCAAGCTGACGCCCCTGTACCCGCAGAACCGCCTCAAGCTCGAGACCACGGCGGCCAACCTCACGACCCGGGTCATCGACCTGGTGGCGCCCATCGGCAAGGGGCAGCGCGGACTCATCGTCTCGCCGCCGAAGGCGGGCAAGACGATGGTGCTGCAGGCGATCGCCAACGCGATCACCATGAACAACCCCGAGGTCCACCTCATGGTCGTGCTCGTCGACGAGCGGCCCGAGGAGGTCACCGACATGCAGCGCTCGGTGAAGGGCGAGGTCATCGCCTCGACCTTCGACCGTCCTGCGGAGGACCACACGATCATCGCCGAGCTGTCGATCGAGCGCGCCAAGCGGCTCGTCGAGCTCGGACACGACGTCGTCGTCCTGCTCGACTCCATGACGCGGCTGGGGCGGGCCTACAACCTGGCAGCGCCTGCATCGGGGCGCATCCTCTCCGGCGGTGTCGACTCGACGGCGCTGTACCCGCCGAAGAAGTTCTTCGGAGCTGCGCGCAACATCGAGAACGGGGGATCGCTGACGATCCTCGCGACGGCGCTTGTCGAGACCGGCTCGCGCATGGACGAGGTGATCTTCGAGGAGTTCAAGGGCACCGGCAACATGGAGCTCAAGCTGGACCGCCGCCTGGCGGACAAGCGCATCTTCCCTGCGGTCGACGTGGACGCGTCGGGCACCCGCAAGGAGGAACTGCTCATGTCCAGCGAGGAGCTGAAGATCGTCTGGAAGCTGCGCCGAGTGCTCCACGCCCTCGACCAGCAGCAGTCGATCGAGCTGCTGCTCACCAAGCTCCGAGAGACCAACAGCAATCAGGAGTTCCTCCTGCAGGTCCAGAAGACCACGCCTGCGGTCAGCGGCTCGGGCGACGACGACTGAAGGGGACGCCACGGGCCCGCGGGCCCGTGGCGCAACCCCCGACCGGGCGATGGCATACTTATGGGGCTCCGGTTCACGGCGTTCCACCCGGACGACCGACCCGGACAACGAGAGGACATCATGAAGGCCGACATCCACCCCGCCTACGGGGACACGACCGTGACCTGCACCTGCGGGGCGACGTTCACCACGCGCAGCACGGCGAAGAACGGCGTCATCCACGCCGACGTCTGCTCGCAGTGCCACCCGTTCTACACGGGCAAGCAGAAGATCCTCGACACCGGCGGCCGCGTGGCCCGGTTCGAGAGCCGCTACGGCAGCAAGACCTCCAAGTAGCTTCCCTGCCCGGGCGCCGGTTCGGCGCCGGCCGTGTGTCTCCCCCGTCACGCGGTCGGCCCCCGACCGGCGCCCGAGCTGTTTCATGACGTCGATCGGGAGTGGCCATGTTCGAGTCCTGCGCCGACCTCGCGGCTGAGTACGCCGAGGTCGAGGCCCAGCTCGCCGACCCAGCGGTGCATGCGGACCAGGCGGCCGCGCGCCGGCTGGGCCGACGCTTCGCGGAGCTCGGACCGGTCGTGGCCGCCTATCGCGAGTGGCTGTCGGCCTGTGACGACCTGCAGGCGGCCCAGGAGCTCGCTGCGGCCGACGCGGAGTTCGAGCAGGAGGCGCAGGTCCAGGCGGCACGTCGTGATGCCGCGGCCGAGCGGCTGACCGCCCTGCTGCTGCCCCGTGACCCCATGGATGACAAGGACGTCATCGTCGAGATCAAGGCGGGCGAGGGCGGGGAGGAGTCCGCGCTCTTCGCGGGCGATCTCGCGCGCATGTACATGCGCTACGCAGAACGGCAGGGCTGGTCCACGCAGGTGATCGACGCCGTCGAGTCCGACCTCGGGGGGTTCAAGGACGTCTCGATCGCGATGAAGGCCAAGGGTGTTCCCGAGCCCGGCCAGGCGCCGTTCGCCCGCCTGAAGTTCGAGGGGGGCGTCCACCGGGTCCAGCGCGTGCCCGTGACTGAGTCCCAGGGCCGGATCCACACCTCGGCTGCGGGAGTGCTGGTGCTTCCCGAGGCCGAGGAGGTCGATGTCGTCATCGACCCCAACGACCTGCGGATCGACGTGTATCGGTCGTCCGGGCCGGGAGGGCAGAGCGTGAACACGACGGACTCGGCGGTGCGGATCACTCATCTGCCCACGGGCGTCGTCGTGTCGTGCCAGAACGAGAAGAGCCAGTTGCAGAACAAGGAGTCCGCCATGCGGATCCTGCGTGCGCGGCTCCTGGCGGAGGCGCAGGAGCAGGCGGCCCGCGAGGCGTCCGACGTGCGACGCTCGCAGGTGCGCACGGTCGATCGCAGCGAGCGCATCCGCACCTACAACTTCCCCGAGAACCGCATCAGCGACCATCGCGTCGGCTTCAAGGCGTACAACCTCGACCAGGTGCTGGACGGCGAGCTCACCGCGGTGATCGACGCCTGCGTAGAGGCGGACCAGGCGAGTCGGCTGAGCGAGTCGCCGACGTGAGCACGCCCTGGGCCGAGGACCCCACCCGGGGTGGCCGCACCACGGTGCGCGACGTCCTCGTCGATGCCGAGCGCAGACTCGAGCGTGCCGGCGTCCCGTCGCCCGCCGTCGACGCCGCCGAGATCGTGAGCCACGCCCTCGGGGTGCCGCGTGGGCGGATGTTCCTGCTGGACGCGATGTCCGAGGACGACAAGGTGCGGGTGGAGCAGCTGCTGGCGCGCCGACTCGCGCGCGTCCCGCTGCAGCACCTGCTCGGCACCGCGTCGTTCAGGTATCTCGAGGTCGCCGTGGGTCCCGGGGTGTTCATCCCCCGGCCGGAGACCGAGCTGGTGGCCGAGGCAGCCATCAGGGACCTGATGGCTGCCCCCGGCCCGCGGGGCGTTGCGGTCGACCTCTGCTCGGGCAGCGGGATCCTCGCGCTGGCCCTCGCCACGGAGTGCCCGGGGTCGCAGGTGCACGCCGTGGAGTGGGACGAGGCAGCGCTCGCGTGGACCCGTCGCAACGTCGATGAGCATCGGTCCGCGATCGAGGGGGTCGGCTCGTCCCTGACGCTGCACCACGCCGATGCACGACGCGCGGCGGAGCCCGGTGAGCCGCTGGCCGAGCTGATCGGCACCGTCGACGTCGTCGTCAGCAACCCGCCCTACATCCCGGACCGGATGGTGCCCCGTGAACCGGAGGTGCGCGATCACGAGCCGCATGTCGCCCTGTTCGGGGGTCCGGACGGCCTGGACGTCGTGCGCGGGGTGGCCCGCACGGCCGCGCTCCTGCTCCGCCCGGGCGGACTGCTCGTGATCGAGCACGCGGACGTGCAGGGCGACGACGCCGGCCCGGCAGGCGTGCCGGACCTGCTGCGCGGGCTGAGCGCCGACCCCGAATTCGCGCGCCGAACAGGTGCGTCCCCTGGCAGCCTGCTGCTCGACGGGATCGTCGACCGGCTCGACCTCGCCGGCCGCCCTCGATTCACCCTCGCCCGCCGGCGGCCGCGATGACCCAGCGCATCTCGTGCCCCGACGGCGCGCACCGGGACCAGGCGGTCGCGTCCGCGCTCGCCGCCGTGCGCCGCGGCGACCTCGTCCTCATCCCCACCGAGTCGGTCTACGCGATCGCGGCGGACGCCTTCTCCGCGCGGGGCATGGAGGCCCTGCGGGAGGCGAAGGGCTATGACCCGAGCACCCCCGTGCCGGTGATGGTCGGCCGTCGCGCCACGGTGGCGGGCATCGCCGCACGGATCAGCACCGAGGCCCGGGCGCTGATGGAGGGGTTCTGGCCCGGCGAGCTCACCGTGCTCCTGACCGCCCAGCCCTCGCTCGCGTGGGACCAGCCGTCGGACCACCCGCTCGCCGTGCGCATGCCGCTCCACCCGCTGGCCCTCGCGCTCCTCGCCCAGACCGGTCCGCTCGCCGTGACCTCGGCCAACGTCCCCGGGCTGCCCGCGCCGATCGCGGTCGACGATGCGCTGGAACAGGTCGGTGAGGCGGTGGCCCTGGCCCTCGACGCAGGCGAGCTCGCCGGAGCACAGACCCTGCCGAGCACGATCGTCGATGCCCGATCCGCACCGCCACGCATCGTGCGCTCCGGGGCGCTGAGCGCGGAGTCGATCCGCCGGGTGTGCCCGAGCGTGCTCCCGGAGGATGCCGACGAGGGCGCGTAGAGTGACGGATCGGGTGCTCAGGCGCCGATGCACCCGGGTGCCCACCCGCCGATGCAGACGACTACGACGACCATGATGACGAGGACCGAGATGACCGGCACGCCCTTCTGGGGACCTGACTTCGACCAGCTCGCGGCCGAGGACCCGCAGATCGCCTCGATCATCCTCGACGAGCTCGAGCGACTCCGCAGCGGGCTGCAGCTGATAGCCAGCGAGAACTTCACGTCCCCGGCCGTGCTGGCCGCGCTGGGCTCGACGCTGAGCAACAAGTACGCCGAGGGCTACCCCGACCGCCGCTACTACGGCGGCTGTGCCGACGTCGACCGCGCGGAGACCATCGGCATCGAGCGCGCCAAGGAGCTGTTCGGGGCCGAGCACGCCAACCTGCAGCCGCACTCGGGTGCCAGCGCCAACCTCGCCGCCTACGGGGCGTTCGTGATGCCCGGCGACACCGTGATGGCGATGGACCTCGCGCACGGGGGCCACCTCACTCACGGGTCGAAGGTGAACTTCTCCGGCAAGTGGTTCGACATCGCGTCGTACGGGGTGCGCCCGGACACCGAGCAGATCGACTACGACGAGGTCCGCAGCATCGCCCGCGAGCGTCGGCCCAAGATGATCATCGCGGGGGCCACCGCCTACCCGCGCCTGATCGACTTCGCTGCATTCCGCGAGATCGCCGACGAGGTCGGGGCCATCCTCATGGTCGATGCCGCCCACTTCATCGGCCTCGTCGCCGGCAAGGCGATCCCTAGCCCGGTGCCGTACGCCGACGTCGTCACCTTCACGACGCACAAGGTCCTGCGCGGACCTCGCGGCGGCATGATCCTGTGCAAGGGGGAGCACGCTGCGCGGATCGACAAGGCGGTGTTCCCGATGATGCAGGGTGGACCTCTCATGCACGCAGTGGCGGCCAAGGCCGTGGCGCTGCTCGAGGCGTCCAAGCCGGCGTACCAGCAGTACGCCGCGCAGGTCATCGCCAACGCTCAGGCCCTCGCGGCGGGGCTCGCCGAAGAGGGGATGCGCCCCGTCAGCGGCGGCACCGACACCCATCTCGCGCTGATCGACATCCAGGGCCTCGACGTCACCGGTGACGTCGCCGAGGCACGCTGCGACGCTGCCCGCATCACGCTGAACAAGAACGCGATCCCGTATGACCCCCAGCCGCCCTCGAAGGGCTCGGGCATCAGGGTCGGCACCCCGGCAGTGACGTCCCAGGGCATGGGCGTCGACAACATGGCCACCATCGCGCAGCTGATCGGGCGCGCCGTCCGCGACGCCGACGGCACCGATGCCGAGGCGATCGCACAGGAGGTGGCCGCGCTGGTCACGGCCCACCCGGCCTACCCGCGGGGCTGAGGCGCCGATGCGCGAGTACCTGCTGTGCCTGCTGTCCGCCGCGGCGGTCACGTACCTGCTGACCCCACCGGTCCGCAGGCTGGCGCAGCGGTTCGGCTTCGTCGCCGAGGTCCGTGACCGGGACGTCCATGCCGAGCCCACGCCCCGCCTCGGCGGGCTGGCGATGCTCGGGGGAGTGCTGGCCGGGATCCTGCTGGCGAGCAAGCTGCCGATGATGCGGGCGGTCTTCGAGGGCACGAACACAGCGCTCGCGCTGCTGTCCGGAGTCGCGATCATCGTGGCGCTGGGCATCGTCGACGACAAGTGGGGTCTGGACGCGCCGACCAAGCTGGCGGGCCAGGTCCTGGCGGCTGGTGTCATGGCCTTCCAGGGCATCGCCATCATCTGGCTGCCGATCGGCGGGACGCTTGTCCTCGATCCGATCACGAGCGTCCTGTTCACCGTCCTGATCGTGCTGATCAGCATCAATGCGATCAACTTCGTGGACGGCCTCGACGGACTGGCAGCCGGGATCGTCATGATCGCGGCGGGCGCCTTCTTCGCGTACGCCTACCTGCTGTCCGTGGAGTTCGGGTTCGAGCGGGCCACCCTGGCCACTCTGGTCTCAGTCCTCCTCGTGGGCGTCACCGCGGGCTTCCTGCCGCACAACTTCTTCCGGGCCCGCATCTTCATGGGCGACACAGGTTCGATGACCCTCGGCCTCCTGCTCGCTGCCGGCACCATCACGCTCGCCGGCCAGATCGACCCGAGTGCCGTGGCCGGCGGCACGCTGCTGCCCACCCTGCTGCCTGTCCTGC
>Ga0129333_10000997_pt1 | contig 25017 bp, 36 predicted proteins | sample CPB6_08_DNA_FD_94474 | JGI IMG/M metagenome (GOLD analysis project Ga0129333, IMG submission 94474) | Freshwater to marine salinity gradient microbial communities from Chesapeake Bay, USA - CPBay_Sum_0.6_0.8_DNA | ecosystem: Environmental > Aquatic > Marine > Coastal | place: USA: Chesapeake...
AAGTTGGCATCGGACACACTCACAGACATCTTGCTGAGCTGACGGTTCACAGAATTCTTCACGACCTTTCCGGAAGGTTCTGAGGCGGTAACCGAACCAGAGTCACCAAAGTGAAATCATGAAAATCACCGACACCATGTCCCCGGAAGCTGTCGCTCTGACGGCCGCCTGCCGCCTTCACAGCAAACTTCTGGCGGATGAAAGCTTCGCGGGCTACGATGGAACCAAGGACTCTTTCGACAACCTGTATGCTGAGCTGTTTGTGATCGCTCGCGACGAGATTTCCCTTGAGATTGAGCCTGTGGATATGGTTGTGGAAACCTTCTACGGATACCAGGCTGAGATTTCCGAGGGTCTTCGTGACTTTGACTGGTTTCACTGAATCTGCCACTCAAAAGAGTGATCGATACAAGATGTATCTTGAACTCCAAAAAGAAGTCAACACCGAAAACAAATGACAGCGACCTACTACATCGGAGACCTCTGTTACGTCATCGAAGACGACGTTTGGGAAGAAGTTTGTGATCTTATCTTCTCTGGCGGAGAAGAGCAAAGGAGGAGATTCCAACTCAGCGACGGACGTGAGTTTTTCATGTTCGGAACCGCTCACGGTGATGGAGAGTACAGCGACCAGTTCGGAGGTTCCTACGGAGTGGATTCCGGTTCAATCGGTGCCATTCGAGTTGAGGACATTCGTGATTTCAGGTCTTCAGAGGAGCGTATCAAAAAATTGGGTTGCATTCATACGTTTGACTTTCCCCTCACCCCTGAAGACTGCGCCTACCAGGACGGGCTGATCTGCTTTCGCCACCTAGAAATCGACACGGATCCTTCTTACCCAGAAGAAGAAGCGGAGGATGAAAATGAGCCTGAGTGAAGAAATTCTTGAGCTAAAGGAAAGTAGAAAGGCTGTAATACTTGCTCACTACTATCAGGAACCTGAAATCCAGGAAATTGCCGATTTCGTTGGCGATTCCCTTGAATTGGCCCGCCAAGCTGCAGGAACCGATGAGGACACGATCGTCTTTTGCGGCGTTCACTTCATGGCAGAAACGGCCAAGATCGTGAACCCAAACAAAACAGTTTTGCTTCCAGATCTGAATGCAGGTTGCAGCCTGGCCGATGCCTGTTTGCCGGAGGACTTTGCTGCCTTTCGCGAGGCAAACCCCGACCATTACGTGATCAGCTACATTAACTGCTCGGCAGCAATCAAGGCTCAAAGTGATCTGATTTGCACAAGCAGCAATGCTGTCAGACTCGTTAACCAAGTCCCAAAAGATAGACCCATTTTGTTTGCGCCGGACAAGAATCTCGGACGTTGGGTCGCACAGCAAACTGGCCGCGAGCTGACTCTTTGGAACGGTAGTTGCCAGGTGCATGAGGCCTTTAGTGAAGAGGCGCTCATGGAACTCTGGACAACCAATCCAGGTTGCGAGGTGATTGCCCACCCGGAATGCGAGGAACAGTTACTACGGCTTTCCGACTTTGTAGGGTCCACAAGTGCTTTGCTTCGCAGAGTACAGGAGAGCGATGCTGAGACTTTCATTGTTCTCACTGAGCCAGGAATTATTCACAAGATGCGAGAACTGGCTCCTGAAAAAACGTTCCTGCAAGTGCCAAACATTAACGGTTGCAGTTGTAACGATTGCCCGTGGATGAAACTCAACACGCTGGAAAAGGTGAGGGACTGCTTGAGAGACTTGACTCCGGAAATCAATCTTGAGGAAGGGTTAAGACTGAGAGCATTGCAACCTCTTGAGTTAATGCTCGCCCTTTCCTGACCCGGTTGTGGACGGGTACCAAAGCCCGGTGCCGCTGGCAAAAACAAGGAGAAATGGAAAAGTGTAACTTTTCCCTTGAAATCGTAAGACCTCTTTCTGTTTATTTCCAGAAACTGGTCAGCGGCCGAGGGTAAGGTCCGCTCGAGACAACCGAAAACACCTGTTTTCGTCGTTTTTCTTGCGACCGGAGGAGCGAGCTGGGACCAACCGATTTCGACCAAGGGCGGTTAACCGTCCACTCTAGGATGGTTTGCCCCCCCACCTTTTGCCCAAGTCGAGAAAAAGCGCTATAGTTGTAGCATGGAAACCACCGCTCCCTCCCTCGAAGACGCCAAAGTCGAAGTGCGCAAGATGAACAAAGACATCGTCATCTTCACTGACCTGTGCGAGTACTATGGTCCAGTTGTTTACAGGTACGTAGGGACCATTGACATGGCTGAATCTCTCAAGTTCATTGATGTGGAGGAATCCTTGAAGTGGACTAAAAAGTATCACCCAAAGCACTTTTTCGGCACCTACAAACTGAAAAACCTTGATAAGTTTCAAGAGTTTGGCGGCCATATGAAGTGGGATGTTTGGGCTGTTGTGAAAGAAGACAATTCAGGATGGAGCGCGAAACCAGGAACAAAATATTACGAGAGGTTGCAAGAGAAAGATCGCCGCAAAAAGTTTCTTCCTATCGCTTTGACGGAAAAGCAAGTAGATGAGTGGGTTGCTGCTAGCAAATCTCTTCCAGGGTTATACTCTTACTCCTATTAATCGCTTTCAAGAAGAAACCTGTTTCGTCCGAACCTTATTGCCAAAATGTACTCCCACCAGAAAGCTTTAGGACTTCACAATTGCGGATACTACAACGCATCCTTCTTGCGTGAAGTAGAAAGGGAGTTGCAAAGTAAAGCAATCGTTGTTAGGGCGGGTTGTGCCAGTTTCTCAAAAGCTGATCTGCTTGCTTACAAGGTCTTGGAATCCCAAGGCTTCTTCAAAAGCGAGTTAGAGGACGGTTAACCGTACCTTGGGGGCGGTTTACCCCCTTTGCTTTCGAGAGCTGAAGGCGCTATAATAAAGGGGTCAAGAAAAGAACATCATGTCCCATCTCGAAATCCGCTTTCAGGAAGCTGTTTTGGCCGAGTGCGACCGCCTTGGAGCTGACGCAAACAACCTGACCGACGAGGACTGGATGACTGCCTACGACAATCTGAGTGAAGGTAACTTTTCTAATCTTGTGATTGACATGGGACGCATGGCCTCCTTCTAAGGGATCTTTTTGGCAACAACAAATGATTGAAATTAAAGGAGCTAGCGAGTTTCGCTTTCGAGTCCGAGAACTGGGAACGGAATGGGAAAGTTTCACCGTCCTGCAGCCTCGTAATAAGACAACTTCGGAAATAGTCGAGGAAGCTGCGAGAATCTTTTTCTACGGAAGGGCAGGTTGGAAGGAGGGTTGGCCTCTAACTTTCGACTTGCAGACCCTTGACGGAATCAAGATTAGCACAGCTAGCGTCTTTGTTCTCTCCAGTGAACCCCGGTTTGAAGCTATCGAAATTGAACAAACTACTTTCCAAAGTCCTGAGCAAAAGATGGAACCGAAAGAACGCGAAAACAACGAAAATTGGCAGACGGCGCTTTTTACCTTAGCTGTCACAGCTCTGATCACCTTCCTTCTCGAAGCGCTCTCAGCTTCCTAACCTTTCTACGATTCACTAAACATGTCAGGTGGACACTTCAACGAAAACGGTTACGTATACTTTAAGGTCGAACAGTTTGTCGATGAACTTGAATGCGCTATCGACAATAATGACGACCCTGAAGAAGGAGGGGGACAGCTATCCAGCGAGGTACTCGCAGTGGTAGAATCTAAACTCCCACTTCTAAAGGAAGCAGCCCGAGTGATGCGCCACATTGACTATCTGTTTAGCGGCGATTTGGGCGAGGGGACCTTTCTTAACACCATCAGAATGCGTGAAAACAATGACTGAAGATCAGTTCTACCTGTTGTGGGTGAAATTCGCCCACTCAAGTATTCTCGACTCCCTTCCAGACGACATACTCGAGGAATGTGAAAGGCTTGGTATTTCTGTGGACTATTATCTTCAAGAGTTTGTATAGTCCCGTGCTAGGAAGGGCGGTTACCCGCCCATTCAAGGGCGGTTTACCCCTTTGCCTCTGTGGGCAAAAGCGCTATAGTAATGGTATGGAAAAGGTCACTGTCACTCTCACCAAGACTCTTCACTCCTACGGGGATGTTGAGATCACCGAAACGATGCGCTTTGCGAACATGAAGAGCGCTTTGCTGTTCTCCCTCGACATGCTCGGAAAGCGCACCAAGGGTTACAGCGGTACCGAGTACACGATTACCGCCGTCTCTTTCTGAAAACCAAAATGTTTGAATTCTTTGAAGTGGGAGGCTGCGTTCGGGACTCCTTGCTGGGAATCAACTCCAAGGACGTTGACTTCTCCGTTGTTGCAAAAGAAGGTGCTTTTGATGACGTTCACGTTGCCTTCTCCGCCCTCGAGAACTACTTGCTCGAGCATGAGTTCAAGATCTTTGAATCCCGTCCGGAGTTCCTGACGATTCGTGCCCGAGTCGGCGCTGACCACCCACTTCGCGAGAGGACCGACGTGGCGGACTTTGTTCTCGCCCGGCGTGACGGTCCCTACCTGGACGGACGTCGGCCTGCATGGGTCAAGCCCGGTTCTCTCCTGGATGATTTGTCAAGGAGGGATTTCCGGGGAAATGCAATCGCTCGAGACATGGGGGGAAACCTAATTGACCCTTTCGGGGGAGTTTCCGACGTTGAGAACAAAGTTCTCCGTTTCGTTGGAAACCCCACTGACAGGATCCAGGAGGATGGCCTAAGAGTCCTTAGAGGACTCCGTTTTCAAATAACCAAAGGTTTCTCCCCCACCTTGGAAACTTGGGAGGCTCTCACAAGTCCCTTGGCTGTGCACTCCCTGAGAAAAGTGTCGAAGGAGCGAGTTAGGGAAGAACTAAATAAGATGTTCTGTTCCTCCACCCTCAACACCCTTGCACTCCTTCAGAGTCTACCGCAAGAACTAGTCGAAGTTATTTTCGACTCAGGTTTGCGACTGGAAGCCACCTTGAAGTCTGGGCGAAAGTAGAGTAAAATCTCTTCGCCTAACTTCATGGTTTATGGCCACAGAACACACTAATTCCAAACGATTTTGGTTCCGAGGAAGAAGCCATCCAGTACCTGAACGAAACGCTTCGGTCTTGCGAGGTGATGGAAGAGTCACACTATTACGTCGATTGATTTTCAAAATGACAACCTCTGACGAAGAACTGATCCAGGCATACTCCAAAGAAGTTTCTGGAGCATTTTATGATCCTAAAAAGCCCATTACGGTTGAGCAATTGATTGAGCAGTCTCGACAGTTTCGAAAGTTTAACCGCGAGATATCTGAGGAGAGGGTAAGGGGCTACATCAATGGGTACGAGAGTGGTTTCGCCAATGGTTTGGCCAAGTCCAAGGAGGACACACTAACCGTTTCTAACTTGTCCACCATGACTCTCCCGGAACTCTGTGAGTTCATCCACCAAAGGACCTGAGCTCCTCGGCCCTAAGAAATTTCCCATACGGGAGCCACTCACATCAAAAGTTATCGAAAACTTTTCGAATGTTCATCGACTTTCCTGAGTGGTCTGCCGGCAAACTCCCACTCCCGTAACGAAAGAGAAGAGTGAAGGACGGTTATCCCCTTTACCGGGGCCTCCGGAGACCCTATAATAAGGGTATGAAGAGTATTTCACCCGTCCCTGTAGCTGTGAGCCCCGACTCGAGACTCTACGACTACGGCCCTTCGGCGCCACCGGTCTACCACACCGAGCAGACCCACACCCACCCCCTAACTACCGGCCAGCTCTCCGCCATCGTCTTGGCCGGCGTCGGGACATCACTTCTCGTCTCCGTTCTCCTTGCTGTTGTGGTGGAGGTGATTACGCGAACGAAAAACACCAAGGACTAATGAAAGACTATCCCAACATCGACCTTCTGACTGGCTTGATGGAAGAAATCGAAGACTTGAAACAAGCCAGGATTCTTCTGGAAGAGTTGTGGTACTCTATTGATTCCCCGCAATCGTGTCGAAACCAGCACCACCTTGAGTACCGGATCAAGAACTATTTGCGCCTGAGCAAAGGAGAAGGAGAATGAAAATTGTTTATAGCACTGCTGTTCTTCAGTCCACCACTCGAACGGGAAAGGCAAAATTCTGGCAAGGGCACGTTGTATGCGACCTCAAAGGTGAGAACTGGTTTACTTGGGCTAGCTACTGGCAGGAAAAGAACGATGGCTCCCGGTCCGCAGTTCAATGGAGTGAACCCTACTTGGTAGAGGGGAAGAATGTCGGCCGCTCGAATGAAACCTTGGCAGAGCAGCAAGCCTACCTAGAAATTGAACGCGACTTTAAGAAGCAAAAGGATAAGGGGTATGCGGAGATTGGACAAGAGTCCGGAGTTTTACCGCTGCCGATGCTTGCTCACAAATTCACAGACCGAGGACACAAAGTAACTTGGCCCGCATTTGTTCAGCCGAAGTTGAACGGCCAGCGCATGCTTTTTAATGGAGAAAAAGGTTGGTCTCGCGGCGGCAAAGAAATCATTCCAGAGTGCATTGCCCATATTAAGGAAGAACTCGGACAGTTGCTAACAGGGGCGATGATACGTGAAAAAATAATCTTGGACGGTGAGTTGATCTTGCCAGGGAACCCGTTGCTCCAAAAGACGATGACGGCGATCAAAAAGTATCGTCCAGAACTGTCTCCGACTCTGGTGTACTGGGTGTATGACGTAGTTGATCCCCACCGCAAATACTCTGAACGGCTAGGCGTACTGAGGGACGTGCTTTACAGCTCCGTTCCATTTCCACATGTTGTTCAGACTCCCACCTCTATAGTTTTTTCCCCTGCGGATGTGATGAATCATCACAAGTGTTTCGTGGACGAAGGGTTTGAAGGGTCAATGGTTCGCTTTGACTTGGAAGGTTACGACATCGGGCACCGTAACAACCAGCTTCAAAAGGTAAAAGATTTCGTCGACGGCGAGTTTGAAGTTCTCGACATTGTTGAAGGCGGAGGCAGGTTCAAAGGTGCTGCCATCTTCGTGTGTCGAGCGACTGAGACAGAAACGTTCACAGTCGTACCCGAAGGTGACATGGACTATCGAAGAAGTCTGTATGAAAGCCGAGAGGAAATCCTGTCTACAACGAAGTACCTGACCGTGAGGTACCAGGAATTGAGTAAGGACGGGGTGCCAATCTTTCCCGTCGGGGTTTCTCTACGAGAGACTCAAAACGAGGGTTTCTGATTCCGACTCTAAATTTGTCAGAGTTGTCTGACACCTTGAAACATCTTCAAAAACTGATTCAACAAAAGACTACATAACCAAAATGGACACACTTACCGCATTTGCAATGGGCGAGGCCAACCGAGGCAATCCTTCGATGGTTTTTGACTGGGCGAAAGCAGCTCGGTTGATTCGTGAACAAAGCTTCGCTGGACCAGTTGACGCCTCAGCAGGCCTGAAAGGAGACTGGGAGTATACCGGTGGAGCGATTTTTCGCAATGGCTCGGTCATTCCAAGGGGACAAACTTACACTTATCTCGCATCAACATGGGCCGTTCCAGAACTGGACATTAATGGTGAAGTGTATGAGTGTTACGTGAGGGAAGACAAAACCGAATGGGGTAGTGACACTTATTGGCCGGCCGAAGCGCTGAAAATTCTGTCAGGGGACGGTTAACCGTACCTACCAGGACGGTTTACCCCCTTTGCCTCTGTGGGCAAAAGCGCTATAGTTATATTATGAACGAAAGAACCGCTGTGGCCCAACTGACTGTCAAGGAGACCGCTCTCCTCACCGCCATCCAGGAGGGTATGGACGAGCCTGGCTGCGGCTGGCTTCATGAGCTCACTTCCGAATCCTCTCGCTCCTTCGCAGGAGTCCTGGGCTCCCTTGTTAAGAAAGGTTTGGTGACTATCCAATGGGAAGATGACTGCTGCTGGGTCCAGCTCTCCGCTGGTTGAGTCGAAAACTCTTCGAGAAAACCATGAAAGAAATCACTCTTCCTACCATCCATCTCAACGGTACTGGTGCTGCTAACCTGAAGCGCGAGTACCGTGCAGTCCTGACAGCCCTTCATGATGCTACAGAGGCTCTGGCGCAAGCCACCTGCCACCCCCGCGACTTCTACCCCCAGGGCGACGGTGCTTGGCAGCGAGCGCGAGCCGAACGTAAGGAAGCGTTCAGGAGCTTGCAGGATGTAGAGAAATATGTGGAACAGTGGCTCCTTCACATTCAAGACAGCGGTCGAGTTTGAACATGAAGTATTACGGCGATTACCCCCGGAAGCCAATCGGGGGGGACAATCCTTACTCTTGCTGCGCTTACTGCGAGGTCTCTGCTCCTGCGATTAACGGCTCTCTCGAAAACCACCGAGAGTGGTGTGAGTACCGAAAGCTGAAGCAACTGGCAGAGGATCTTGAACTCGCAAAACTTGAGGTCGAGTGTCTTAAGTTGGACCGACAAAAGCCCGTTTACTGCGTGGCTTTGGGGTGGTGCTCGGAGCAGGGTCAAGGAGAAGATTTAAATTCCATGAAAGTTTTCCTTGATCAAAAAGAAGCTTTGGCCTACCGGACTGAGCTAGAAGCTGATGAAAACTTCTGTCCGGGATACCACTACGTGGACGTTGTTACAAAGTTCATTCACTGATGACCACCATGCTTTTGAAAGTTACCGACCTTGAACCCACCCACTCCGGGGCTCGAAAGTACTCTGTGACAACCTGGAAGTTGTTCGGCTTCTTGCCCATTTTCATATCTAAGACCCGCTTGTCGTAACTGAAGAGAGATTAAGATGAAAGTTTACCTGGGCGACGAGAGGCCCACTCCAGAAGGTTGGGTCCGCGCCTACACCGTGAGTGAGGCTGTTAAGCTTCTGAAGACCGGAAACGTTTCCCACCTCTCTCTGGACCACGACCTTGGGCCAGCGGAAGCGGGGACGGGCTACGACATATGCAAGGCAGTCGAGGAGCTTGTCTTTTTCCAGGAACCGGAAAAAAGTACGTTTGACTTCGAACTCTTTGACTACGAGGTGGCGTTCGAGTTTCGAGACACAAGTTTTTTCGGGAGGCTTTTGGGTCGCAAAAAAGAACACCTCGTGTACTATATTCGCCTTTGTAGCAAGTGTAGTGAAGGGTCCAATAAAGAGCTGGTTCTGTCTCGTAGAAGGGACAGTTACACCCATGAACTCGAATACCAGTTCGAACCCAGGGGAAATGAGAGTTGGGGTTGGAGAACTTTGTTTTGGAACAATCCACAGGATCCCGAAAACCTCCTTACAAGGGCATACATGAGGCACAAACCTTCAAAGGACAACGTTATCTTCTCAACAGCTTCTTTTGAAGGACGCTCCTGACACCTCAAAACTTTAGTCTTACTTCAAAACCAATTACCATGAATAAAACAGCAAACTTAAAGGCAGATCTGACGCTCAAAGTGGAGCTTAACACCGAGCTGATTGAGCAAATTCTTTACAAATACGTGGAGGAGCAATTTCCGGAGATCCTTTCAGGTTACACATCTGGAAAAGTGCGCTTTGTGATCAACTCACCTCCGATGGACTTTAGGGGGGAGTACATAGGGTCTCACACCCTGGGAAAAGCGGTTGTTGAGATCACCCGCTACACCAAACCTCCCGAAACTTGGGGGATCTAGGACCGTTGACTCTACTCCTATGACAATGGAAAACTCACTGCAGAACAAGCCAGAGAACAATCAGAGTGTTTCCGGGAAGCAATTATCGGATACTCTGTAAAAAACATTTACAGGGAAATTGATAAAGCTAGCAAGAACGGGCTGACAGGTTTGCAATTCGATTCAGACTGTACACTGCCTCCTGCTTGGCAGACAGAGTATATTTTTCAACCTTTGATAGAAGAACTGACTCAAAACGGTTACTCTGTGAAGAAAGAGACCTTCGGCACCGACTATATTTTCTACATTGAGATAAAGTGGGGCTGACTGCAGTTAAACCCTAATGAAACTCATAGTAAAATGACCTATGCTGACACCTTAGGGGACACCCTAAAACAACAAGAGCAGCTTGAAGCTGGCAGGCGGGCAGATCCGTTTCTGCCTTTGATGGCCCGCATCGACGGAAAATGCTTCAGTAAGTTTACCAAGGGGTTGCAACGCCCATTTGACGAGCGTTTTGTGCGCCTAATGATTGCAACTACAAAGCACTTGGTTGAAGAGAGCGAGGCTCTCCTCGGCTATTGCCAATCCGACGAGATCTCCCTCTACTGGAATCTCAACAAGGTTAACTATTCAAACAGAGAGTATTGGTTCGGCGGAAAATTTCAAAAACTAACTTCTGTGTTGGCATCCACCGCATCCTCATTCTTTGCGAGCAATCTTCCGGAGTACCTTCCGGAAAAGGTCGGAAAGTATCCGGTTTTTGATTGTCGAGTGTGGAACGTTCCAGACTTAGAACACGTCTACAAAAACTTCTTGTGGAGGAGAAACGACGCCACTAAAAACTCGGTGTCCATGATGGCGCATCACCTTTTTTCTCACAAGTCTCTTCAGGGTAAGACTTGCAACGAGATGAAGGAGTTGCTGCGAAGTTTCGGGCAACCCTGGGAGGACCTCCCTCGGTTTTTCACCCACGGTACTTACGTTCGGCGCCAAAAGTTGAAACTGGAACCCAACGACCCCAGGCTCTCCCTGCGGCAAATCCCTGAGAAATACAGGCCAACGGAACCGGTTGTTCGGACTGTTGTCACCGAGTGGGACCCCCCTAGCGATATCTCTCTAGAGTGGTTTCTTCCAGAGGTCCCTTGAAGGAAAATCGGTCCGGGGCACTGGATTCAGAAAATCTAACAAAGGACATTCCCCATGGCTGAGCGGAAGGGTTACTGATTGAAATCGGAAAATTCTTTCGGAATCTCGAGTCATAGAGTTCACCGTCTATACCTGTGCACTTTTTCTTTAAGCCTAACGACCTAGATTCTTGGCTTTACCCGGACTCGGGGATTGAGGGGGTAAGTTTCAATACGGTGATCCAATATAAGGCGAAAACAAAACTTGCCAGATAAGTCCGGCAAAGGCGGTTAACCCTACCTCCAGGGGCGGATTACCCCCTTTACCTCAGTCGCGAAAAGCGCTATAGTTATAGCGTGAACAGTGGGTCTCCCAAAATTGGAAGAGTGGCCGAGTGGATTAAGGCAACTGCTTGGAAAGCAGTCGGGTCGTGAAAGCGGCCCCGGAGGTTCGAATCCTCTCTCTTCCGTTTTTCAATTTAAGCCTTTAGGGGTTCCATGGGGTGTGATCTTTCAAGAAGTCAAAGGGAAGAGATTCTCAGAGTCATAGACCGAGCCTTTCGGGTCAGGGATAACTCCCTTTCCCCTGAGAACTTCGAGACACTGGGGCACCCTTATGTCTCAGGGTACTTACAGGAAACTCTTTCGAGCATTCGAGACATCGTCCTCTAATCTTTGCCCCGTTAGCTCAGTGGACTAGAGCATCCGCCTTCTAAGCGGTTGGTCGCTGGTTCGAATCCAGCACGGGGTGCTTAAACCTTCACCGACTCTGGCCTTCCTAAGTGATGGAATTCCTCTTTTCAACCAAGTCTTCCGCCACCTCTTTCGCTGAGTCTTATGTCTCAGATGAGGAGAATCTTACTTTCAAGGTTTCCCGTTGTGGGAAACACTTTCGAGTCGATTTCTTTGAAGACGATGGTTACCAGGTGAATCAATCTGTCGGGTCTTGTTTGGAGGCGACCTATCTGTAATAGGTTGGACAAATAAACGGGCGATTAGCTCAGGGGTAGAGCACTACCTTGACACGGTAGGAGTCACTGGTTCGATTCCAGTATCGCCCATCTATTGCAGGGGGGTGAAGTGTACTAGCCACGGTCTCCAAATTCCCTATTCTGAAGAACAGCTCCTGATGGTTCTAGAGTATTCAGCTCGATCCCTTGGTGCCTCTGAAGAGGACCTGTACGAATTCACGCGTTGCGTTCGACCTGATGGTACTTCTTACGGGACTGGTGGTAATTGCCGGAAAGGAGTTGAAAGTGCCCTTTTCCAGCCGGACGGAGGGATTTCCACACAAGCGTCGGGCGGAAGAGTGGGAGGGTCACAGTTTCCTAAAACAACCAAGCCCATAAGGTATAGGGACGCCGAGAGTGAAGTTATCCAGACGGCCAGAGATTACTCAAAACCTTTCAATAAACCGAAAAAGGCAAAAGCTGTTCTCGACGCCGCCTACAAGCTCCTCGACGCTTACAAGACAAATCTAGATGCAAAAGGAGCCGATAGCACTCTCGACCTGCTTTATAACACCGAGAGGTGGGTTCACCTGCTTTCCAGGACTCTTGAGGATGCGAAGAAGAAGAAGTTCTTAAACAAAACTAAGGAACTCGAAGAGGACACAAACGAGGCGCTCTGGAAGTTGGCTTCCCTTCAGGAATCCTTAACGGTAACTAGGTCTTATCGTGCCATTGACGTTCTCCGTCGACTCTAGTCTAAAGAAATTTGCCAAAACCATGGATTCAGAAGAAAGATTGTTGACAATAACATCCTTTCGTGTAGACTACCCCTTCTTAAAAGAAGGTGAAGACTACGAGGATGATTTTCCTTTTTGCATCGTAAACGCCACGTTTAAGATTGATAAGCAAGGTGACTACGGGACTCATCTTTGGAACAGGGCGGTAGCAGACTCTAAGGATTACGTTCGAAACGTCGTAGTCGAAGACCCTGAGAAGACGGAGCTGTGGTATCTACAGAAAGCTATGGGGGTCACGGTTTCCGAAAAGCCGGAAAGCAAGATGGGCTGGGTCTTGAGTGATCCGAAGTGGAGGTACCTGGAAAAGTTCGATACGTTTTGGTTTCGCGAGTGGATAGCATACTCCTCGGTCACCGAAGCCGTTATTCAAGAGTTGAGGAATTATTACCTCACTGGAAAGTTGAGCTATTCTTACCGCACAATACCCGAGAGTATCATCCTAAAACACTTTGAAACCTTAGAATCGTACTGGGACTGAGGGCGGTTTCCCGTCCTATACACGGCTCTCGGAAGAGCCTATAGTGAGGTCATGCGAAAGGAAAGCCCGATGGTGTCCGAGACCAACTTGCTCAACCGAATGATTCTTGAGAAGAACAAGAGCGATGCTTTCATGGCTCTGAAGAAGTGTCGAGAAGAAGTCGCGTATTGGGAGTCTCGCCTGGAGATTCTTGAGACCCAAGAGCGCACATTTGAAACTCCCATTTTCGAGGAAGTCTACGGAGGCTGAATGTCTAGTATTGTTTGCCATCTTGGTGAGCCTCGGACTTCCAAACCCGCTTCGATGGCGGAGTACGGAAGAATTCGAGAGAGAATGATTCTCAGTCCGTGGGCTTGCCTCTCTGAGAAGGATTTTGTTCGAGCCGTCACCTTTGACGGGTGCCCCTTTCACGGTGCCCTTATGAATGGCTCCGACCTTTACGTTCACCAGACTGAAGTTGCATGTTGGCGTCTTCAAACTCTGATGGGACTGGACTTTGACAAGTGTCCCGTTTCGGGCCGAGAGATGGTCGCCCACTTGAAGAAAGTGGGCCTTGAGCCGTGGTTAGCTTATTACACTTTTAGCCACAGGCCGGAAAACCCCCTTCAATCTTACAGAGTTCTCTGGAGAGTGGAAAGTGATCTCAACTTGGAGTACTCCCAAGTTTCTTCCGCTCTTAAAGTTCTGAACAAGCTTTCAATGTCGCTCGGAGATAAACATGCGATGAATCCCACTCGCCTCTGGCAAGGAACAAACTCCGGGTTCTTTCACTGGAACCCCCGAGCCACCCGTATTAACGTCTCTCGGCTACTGGCCGAGGGCTCTCCCCAGCCAGTCCCAGGAGCGACCAGCAGGCCAACGAAACCAGCGCTCTGAGCTTTGGTCCGCCTTCGGGCCGAGGTCCCGCTGCAGAGGCTCCAGGGGAGGTTCCAGAGGTGGGCGTTTACTTTCTCTCGCGGAAGCTAAACTAGTAATCCCGCAAGCCTGAGTGGTGGAACGGTAGACGCATCCGACTCAAAATCGGACGCCGAAAGGCATGGGAGTTCAAGTCTCCCCTCAGGCATCCCGCTCTCGAGCGGTTTAGGCCCACCTGGCGGAATTGGTAGACGCGCTGGTTTTAGGTACCAGTGCCGTAAGGTGTGAGGGTTCAAATCCCTCGGTGGGTATGGTTTAAAAGGCGGTTAACCCTACTCCGAAAGGACGGTTTACCCCCCTTTGCCGAGATCGGGAAACCGGTTATAGTTAAAGGGTGGTTGAGAGGGCTCTCGCCCCTCACTCGAACCTTGAAAAGTGAAGAGCTAGCCTTCCTTTCGTGACCGGGTCAGCGCAGCTGACGCCTCAGTCACTCGGACGGTTTCCCGCCCTCCCTGGGCGGTTTCCACCCCTTTACTTCTGGCTCCATCGGCGCTATGATATTGGGGTGGTTGAAAGAGGTCTTCACCTCGGTTTCACCCCGAACCTTGAAAACTTAGTTTTTTCGACAAACGTTGTCGGTGCCTCCTCAGAAGTTCAAGGAGGTTAAATGAGGCTTCTGCGCCTGATACAATCAGCCAGGACAACGTTTTTAGTTACAACGGTTGTGAGTGCAACTTTCGTATCGAGGGCTCTGTCCAGAACAGAGAAGTACCTGCGAAAGCTCTCCTTTTCAACCTCGGGCATTTCTGGCAACTGCCTGCAAGCTCCGAAGTCTTTGACTTCGTTGTTAAGCTCCGCTAGGCGAATGGTTAAGCCGTCACCCTTTCAAGGTGAAGATTACGGGTTCGAGCCCCGTGCGGAGTATCCCCTTTGGGGTAAAGAGAGAAAGATCACGGTTCGAATCCGGATCCTGCATTAATTGAGCCCGTCAGGGGCATTCCTAGCCATGGTTGCGGGGTAGTTTAAGTGGCCTAAAAACATTCTCTCTCAGTTTTCTGTTACACAGAAAACGATACGTGGTCTAATGGTAAGACAGACCCTTAGGAAAGTAGAACCAAGGTTCGATTTCTGAAGGGGTCGTATGCAGATTCGACTCCTGCCGTGTCACTAAACCTTGGTAGTCTAGAGCGTTAGGAAGCGTGGGTCAAGGGTGGACTACTCTAGTTACTCAGCCGTTCGAATCGGTGAGACGACTTCCTGCCAAGGTTCTCCTTCGGGAAACGAGGTTTTCATCTCCCTCGACCACAATTAGGTGCCAATCCTTGGTGAGGTAAATCCGGGGGTCTGCATCCCTGACTAACGGGACGTTTGGTCTGGTTGTCGGACAACTAGGACGTTGGCAACATTACGAAAATGTTGTAGCTCCCGGCTGGTAACCAGGAGCAAGGAGTGAGCCTGGTGGCTTTCTGTGTACAAGAACGTAGGTTCGATCCCTGCCTCTCCTTTTGGTTCACTTTGTGAATCCTAATGACGCGCACCGTGCGACAAAGCAACGGGGTGACTTGGCCCGCATGCAGCCAAGTGGAAGTTCAATTCTTCCCGTGTCAGTTTCCTACTGTGCCTCTACAGATCGGGAGATGACATCAAAACAAGTTATCGTGTAAGAGGGTAAAACTCAGTAGGTGAACGGGGTGTGTCCGCCCTGGCACAAAATGGACCTTGACTAAGGGTGTTAGCGGCAGCATGTTCCTTTGGGCGAAAACACTAAGATAGAACGAAGGCCAAGTTCCGTATGTGTGAGTAGTTTTGAGCAGAGGAGGTTGAGGTTCGAATCCTTGTTAGTCAATTTGGGGAGTAGGCAAATGGTAAAGCCCATCGCAGAGTACTCAGTTGCAGGTTCGAATCCTGCCTCCCCGACTGGAGTGAGATCCGAGAGTTAGTCGCCTCGGTGCTGTTGCGTCAGCAACGGTATAGCTTAAGGACTTTCTAACAGAGCGCACTCGACTCCCAATTTCCCTCATAATTACCATGAAGCAAATCACAGAGAGTTGGTTTGAGAAAGGGTCTTTTTATGCTTCCAAGAAATCCCTCCCTGAACCCTTTGAGGTAGCGTCAGAAGACGGAGTGATTGAAACCTTGGAAGGGCCTGTGGCCTATTCAAAGGGCTTCTTCATTATGACTGGCCCTAGGGGGGAGAGATACCCTATCCCTCCGGAAAAGTTCTTTTCTCTAAAAGATGACAATGGTGATGGGACAGCAACCCCCAAAAAGATCATCAAGAGGGTTAAGGTAGCGGACCACGATGGTTCAGTCAATACTTCGTGGGGAGAAGTTCTCCAGTACACTTCAGGAGTAGATGTCATTGTTAGACACGGTCCTGAAGACTACGGAGTTGTCAAGAAGGAGATCTTTAGTGAGACCTATGAGAGGGAATACTCTGGGTTAACGGGTCTCTGAAAGAGACACGGGGTGCCTTGGCGGCGATTTGCTTCAAAACCTTCAACAGGAAAGGCAAATTGGTGGGTTCGATTCCCATGCACTCCATTTGGCTTCACCCGAAGCCTCACTCAGGAAAAGTTTACTACTTTCTGTAGTGACTATAATGAGAAGTCACTGCTCTTCTTGGGCTAAAGTTGGCCGGAAAACCGGACCGTCCGACTCCAAGTATCAGGCTCGCCGAGGGTTTCACTCTAAGGCAATCTCCGTTCTAGACACCGGAGTCGTATGGTATACGTCGTTAAGTACCCGACACGGCCACTCATACCGTCGTTAATGTGTGGTGTTCCCTTGGAGGCTGTTTAGCCGCTTGTCGCCGGCAGAATGCGGTTGCGCAACCAACTTCTGAACGCGACAGTTTGCAAGCCTCGCTGGGAGGTCCGTGCCCCGAGTTAAAAGTCGTTTCGGCAACTTCTTCGGGGCCATTCGGGATGTGGTAAAGTGGTATCACACTGTGTTCGGGACGCAGAATCGAGGGTTCGATTCCCTCCATCCCGATTTTCCTTTGGAAAATTCACTGCAAAATGCAGTTTTTTGGGTCTTAGCTCAGTAGGGTAAAACTTATTTCAAACTTATTGTGCCGCAAAAAATGTACACCCGAAAAGAGTTAATGTCTTTACTTGAGTACTCCGCGAAGTCCCTCGGAGCCTCAGACCAAGAAATTTTTGAGTTTACTCGCTGTGTTCGACCCAATGGCACTGCATACGGGACCTCAGGCAAGTGTAGGAAAGGAACAGAAAAGGAAGCTCCACCTTTGACTCCTGCAGCCAAAACCTTAGACTCTCTGTTGAAGTGGGGTGTAAAAAATGCTCCAGATGCTATGACAAAAGAACAGAAAGCTGCTTTAGAGAGGGTTACTCCTCGAGAAAGGGCTGAAGCTCTGAATGAAATTTCCAAAGACAAAACATTCTGGAGAGAGCTTTATGTTTCTGTGGCTAACGGGTTTATCAACGGGTTAGTACGAGGTCTTTGAGATAAGGGCCCACATATACCAAGGCTGGCGAGATTCCTTTGCAAGCAAACTGTGAAGAATTCGAATCTCTTCGGGTCCATTTTCACCTTCAGTGAAAACTTCTCTTTCCAAATGGGTATGTCTCATTGAAACCTGCAGTAGGATCCTGCTGCAGTGGCAAAATGGACTGTATGTACAGCAGTCGCCTCAGGCATCGCAGGTTCGAATCCTGTCCATACCCATCGCTCTAATTTTGAGCAAAATGCGAATTTAACTCAGCGGTAGAGTGCAACCTTGCCAAGGTTGATGTCACGGGTTCAAATCCCGTAATTCGCTCTCTTCCTTTGTAATTTCTTCGAAAATTACGCTCGATTAGCTCAGCAGGTAGAGCAACTGTTTCGTAAACAGTAGGTCGCCAGTTCAAGTCTGGCATTGAGCTTCCTCTCGGAATTTCCCGAGAAACCCGTGCTGAGCATCACGGAAAACTGACTCTCTTAGGGAATGTCGTATAGTGGTCTAATGCGCTCGGCCGATAACCGAGATATCGCCGGTTCGAATCCGGCCATTCCCATCCCCCCACTCTTTTGGGGCAAACCGAAACGAAAGACCTTGTAGCTTAGCGGCTTAAAGCGCTGCCCTGTCACGGCAGAGATCGGGGGTTCAAGTCCCCCGTTGGGTCGTTTATCCCGAGGAGTGGCCACTCCGATGACGGATAGAGCCAAAGTGCCTGGAGGTCAATCGCGCGAAGAAGGGTTCGATTCCCTTGCTTTGGTCTTGTTCACTCAGGCATACGTGTAAGAAATTATGGGGAATAGGACAGGGGCATATCTGCCCTGTGGTCGCCACGCTTCCCGTGTGGACTCTCTAAGATAAACCCATAGCCTCAAAGTGAGTGAACCCCTGACAGAGGGCTCACCTCGACGTTAAAGTCTTGGTTTGCCCTCTGTTGAACAAAATGGAGGCTAGCGTGGGGGGTGTTCCACAACTCGTTTCGAAAACGAGGCCAGTGTAAAAGCTGATAGTTCGACTCTATTAGCCTCCGCTTTTCCTTGGAAGTCACATGTTTTTCAAAGGAACAATTTCTCCTACGCTAAATGCAATTCTCCGAGACCGCAAGGCCAGTCGGAAATTCTTTAGCCACTACTTTGACATAGAAGACCCCGAACTCAAGAGAAAGTTCATAAGCGATCTGCTCAGTGAACTCCCCACTCCGAAGCCGAGGAAAAACAGAAACCTCCTGGAAATTTTGCTTGGTGTGTGGGGCGGTTAACCCTACTCCGAAAGGACGGTTTACCCCCTTTACCCGGGTAGCCGAAAGCGCTATAGTTAAAGGGTGGTTGAGAGGGCTTCACCCTCCGCCCCGACTTTTCACTCTCGTGAAAGGAACCTTGAAAACTGAAAAGAGTTTGTTCACAAAATCGGTGCTCAGGTTAACACTCCTGAGTTAAATGGAGATTGAGAAGATCGACAGCCAAAGCAACATCCCTAAAGAAAACTTTAGGGTGAAAGGGTTCGTAGCTCAATTGGCAGAGCAACCGGCTCTTAACCGGTAGGTTGTGGGTTCGACTCCCACCGGACTCATTTCTGCTTTTGCAGAAAGACAAGGCTGCTGCCCGATGGAAAAACACTGCCCTTTCTCAGGCTGTTGAAAAGTCGGAATTTGCACTCGCAAACTTTGCAAAGAGTAGCAAAGGTAAAGGGGAGAGACGGCAGCCCCACGGGAGTTTAGCTTAGCGGTAGAGCAATCGGTTGATAACCGATAGGTCGCTGGTTCGAATCCAGCAAGTCCTATTTTCGCTCTTGCGAAAACCCGCAGCAGTCGGGAGAAGGTCTGCATTACAGGTGCGAGTCCTGAGGAACAAGGGTCTGCATTACCCTTTTCCGCTCTGTAAAAGCACGAATGCAGAGTGTGTTTGCAGAGTTTGGTTAGTAGCTCAATCGGAGAGAGCGCCGCCTGCTAAGGCGGAGGGTGCAGGTTCGAACCCTGCCTGGCCTATTTCCTGGAGCTCATTCTCTGGGGCAAGGTTGTCGAGCGTCACCTTCTTAGCAGGCTCTGGCTTGGCAACCTAAACTGGCGTTTCTCCTTTGGGCCAGTCAAACTGAAGGTAAGCTCTGTTCCCGGAGATGGAAGGGGAAGGTTATGTGGAACGACCATTCTGTAAAAATTGTGCTAAGCAAGTCCACGCTTACCCTGCCGAGCTTAGGGCAGGGTCACTCCTGATTTAGCAACCTACCGGACGTTAATTCAGGGAATGAACCCGGTGACTCAGCTGGTGACGAGGTCTGTTTTACAAGCAGGTATAGGTGGGTTCGATCCCCACACTGGGTATGTTTTCTCACGAAAACAGTTTACTACTCTCCGAGAGAGCTAGTATAACCTTAGGGTATAACTTCGATCCGGGCCTCCTTGGTTCGGTTCTCCGCCCAACTGGGCGGTTACCCGCCCTTTACCTTGGTCGCCTTAGGCGCTATAGTAAAGGGGTGGTTGGAAAGCGAGGCTCCCGCCTCTCTCTCACCCTTGCAAAAGGAACCTTGAAAATTGAAACTTATGGGAGTGTGGCAACTGTTGGGAAGTTGCACGAGTCTGTAAAACTCGCGGCCTTCGGGTCTTCGGAGGTTCAATCCCTCTCGCTCCCATTCTCCCTTCCGGGGAAATTCTTGCAAGCTGTACCCGATCCGCAGCGCAGGTCTTAGTAGTGATCGGAAAGAGAAAGGTGAAAAGCCCATCCTTCGAACTGGTACGACTGGCCTAGAGTTCGAAAGTGATTCAGTTAACTGCATGAATCCTTTTTTTTCAGCCCTGGTGGTGAATCCGCCAGGTTTTCGCGGGTATAGCTCAGAGGCCAGAGCGCTTGCCTTCCAAGCAAGAGGCGAATAGTTCACACAGGTTCGAATCCTGTTACCCGCTCTTTCCTTGCACTCTGATTTGCAAGGCCCAATCTGCTTTTCGCAGAAAACGGGAACTTAGCTCAGATTCAATGGTAGAGCACACGGTTGAAGCCCGTGGTGTCAGCGGTTCGAACCCGCTAGTTCCCATTTCCCTCTTAGGGAGACTCTGGCGTGCTAGAGCTAAAAGCACCTGCCGTGGCCAATGCGCGGATTTTTCGCAACGCGAAAAACGAACTGAAATGTTCCTAGCCAGGGTGAAATGCCTGGCCTATAATGCGGAGTAGAGCAGTCCGGTAGCTCGTCAGGCTCATAACCTGAAGGTCGCAGCGTTCAAATCCTGCCTCCGCCATTGTTCCAATTTGCTAGCGCTAAGTCTCATCACCTTGGTTTGCGTTGGGGCAGAGGGAGTTGATAACTCCCCCATTGGGGTGTAGCATAATGGCAATGCAGCTGGCTGTTAACCAGTGTCGAAAGACTATGCAGGTTCGAGTCCTGCCACTCCAGTTGCCTTCGGGCGACAAGGTGACTAGCCACCTTGACCAAAAAGTGCAGTTCCGATACGGAGAACTATGCCGTGTGCCGATCCCCTCAGGCATAGCAGGGGGCTATTAACCTGATCCGATTGGTTCCCTTTGGCATTCCGGGTTATAGAATGCTACTAAAGCTCAGCTGGTAACTGAGCAACCCAGTGACGGGATGCTCCGGGGTCACTACCGGAGCCTTAGATCCCCCAGAGTAATTTGGGGGCAATGCGACAGTGGTGTAATTGGCAGATGCGCTAGCTTGAGGGGCTAGTTCCGGTGAAACGGAGTGCGGGTTCGAATCCCGCCTGTCGCATTCTTTCTTAACGGAAAGAAATAGCCTGAGTCAAATAATGGAACTAAAGCCAAACTTATTGGCGGACGGTAGGGTTCGAAGCCCTATGGGTCAGGCGATAAGGGAGCGCACCTTGGTTGGTGGGTACGACTGTACCGGAGGTGGTGAGATTCCACCTGCTCCTTTGTGCCCTTTTAGCTCAGTGGACTAGAGCACCTGGCTTCGAACCAGGGTGTCGTAGGTTCGAATCCTACAGAGGGTGTTTCCTAAACTCAAGGAAACCTTAAGATGATTCAGCGATTACCTCCTTCAAATCGGAAAAACAATCATCTTGTCACAATCTTTAGCAACAAGTAAACCAGTTGGTGCCAACCTTGTTGTTTACAGATTAAAACTCCGGGTCAATTTGACTCACGGCATCATGGGGATAGAAGCCTAAGGGCCAGGCAACTGGTTGTGAACCAGTAATTAGCGGGTTCGAGTCCCGTCTATCCCATTTTCGCTAACGTGAAAAAGACTAACAAATGCGGGCGTAACTCAGCGGTAGAGTGTCTTCCTTCCAAGTAGAAAGTCGCGTGTTCGAATCACGTCGCCCGCTTTTCTCTAACGAGAAAACTCTAAATACGCAGATGGTGTAGCGGTAACATTACGGTCTCCAAAACCGTCGTCCACAGTTCGATCCTGTGTCTGCGTGTCGTTCGTAAAGAGCGTAAATGACTGTCGGTTTATTCCGAGAAGTTTTGGACAAAGTCCCAGCTCACAAAAACTTCGGTAAAGTGAGAAGGAGTGCCATCAAGCAATTCTTTCGGGACTTCCCTGAGTTTGAACTTCCAATCAACAAAGAGTGGCAGTTTCACACGAGCAGGGAACCTGAGCTGAGAAGACTTGTCAAAGACGGATTTCTTAAGCAGATTCGTAAGGGGCAAGCTGGGGGCATAGGCCAGTCCTATCTCGTTCGTGCTTGACCTCCGAGGGCGGTTACCCGCCCTTTACCTTGGTCGCCTTAGGCGCTATAGTAAAGGGGTGGTTGGAAAGCGATAGCCTCGCTTCCGCTCCTGCGAAAGGAACCTGGAAAATTGAAAACTTTGCCGGCCTGGCGAAATGGCAGATGCGCCTGACTTAGGATCAGGTTCCTTAACGGGAGTGAGAGTTCGAATCTCTCGGCCGGCATTTTCTCTAACGAGAAACAAACGAAAGGTGTTTACACTGTAAATGCCCCTTTAGCTCAGAGGACTAGAGCGCCTGGCTACGAACCAGGAAGTCACATGTTCGAATCATGTAAGGGGTGTTACCTCCAGCAGGTTTGCTAGGGCGGTTCTTCGGAGCAAGCAAGTGAGCCAGTGCAGAGGTTTATTCCTTTAGCTCAGCGGCAGAGCGTCCTCCTGGATTGGAGGCAGGGATCGTGGGTTCGAGTCCCACAAGGAATGTTGCCTCAACGCTTAAGCGAGAACCGGCCGTCCAGTTACGGTGTCAGGAATACAGTAAAGCGGGCAAATGCTCTGTTAGCTTCTTAACCGGAAAGAAACAGCGTCGGCAGCGAGCCGGATCATTGCTTACGCGACGGCAATGTGCAGGGTGGTGAGAAACCCGATATGGTCCGAAAACTCACTATTTGGCGAGGATTGCCTAGCCAGCAAAAGTCCAGGGATAGTTACCCTGGCTCCCTCTCGGGTTCACCTGAGAGCAAGGTCCTGTAGCTTAGCGGCTTAAAGCGCTGCCCTGTCACGGCAGAGATCAGGGGTTCGAATCCCCTCAGGATCGTTATCCGTAAGGATATACCGAAAGCAACTGCGGGTTAGTAAAGTTGCAAAACGGGTGAAACTCCCGAGTGGCCGAAGGGACTGCAATCTCTAAGGTCCCTCCTTAAAATAACATTTGCAGATGTTATGCTAGGGAGAAAGGTTGTTCGTTTAGCGGGCAAAGACGCTGGCCTGGCCGGAGACACGGGTTCAAATCCCGTACAACCTATTGCCCTTTTGTGGGGCACCTTTGAAAGAATCCCAAGCCAAGCCCATGGAAAACCACTACGACTTTGAAAGAAGTTATTGGGGAGATTGCTGTAACACGTACGACGAAGAGACAAAGCAACTCGTCTACGCACGGTTCATGGGCCTTTCGAGAACTCACTACTCTTTTGATATGAAGGGGAAGAGCGTTCTCGACATCGGTGGAGGGCCAAGCAGCTTGCTGCTGAAGGCAGTCAACCTTTCAAGAGGAAAGGTCGTCGATCCCATTGAATACCCTCAGTGGACTCGCGACCGTTATCTTCTCAAAAACATCGAGTATTCTTGCAATGTCGGTGAGGAGATCGATGAAGAAGGTTGGGATGAGGTTTGGATCTACAATTGCCTCCAGCATGCGGTTGATCCAGCTGAGATTCTTCGAAATGCGAAGAAAGCGGCAAAGGTCCTTCGAATCTTTGAATGGATCGATATCCCCGCTCACGACGGCCACCCTCACGAGTTAACGGAAAGGTCTCTCACCGAGTGGATTCAACCTAAAGACCAGAGGGGTTACGTTGTTCAGCTTAACGAATCTGGTTGCGTCGGGAAAGCGTTCTTTGGAGTGTTTCATTGGTAAATAACGGGGTGTAGCGCAGAGGAAGCGCGGCTGTCTGGGGGGCAGCAGGTCGCAGGTTCGAGTCCTGTCATCCCGATTGTTTTGATACTTGCAAAACAAAGATGGTTCAACCATCGCACTGGTAAGAAATGGGCGTGTAGCGCAATTGGCAGGAGGCACTTGGTTCAGAGCCAGGACAGTGGAGGTTCGAATCCTCTCACGCCCACTTCACTTAGAATGTGAACACCTTACAATCTGGAATCGTCTAACTGGCAGGACACCTCCCTTTGAAGGAGTTTATCTAGGTTCGAATCCTAGTTCCAGAATTTTGTCCGGGTAGCGCAATTGGCAGGAGGCGACAGACTTAAAATCTGTACAGTGCGGGTTCGAATCCCGCTCCGGACATTGGCCTTGGAATTAAGCCAGCGTAGCGCAATTGGCAGGAGGCATCCGTCTCAAAAGCGGAACAGTGTGGGTTCGAATCCCACCGCTGGTATTTTGCTCTTAATGAAGACTTTGAGAAAATGAAAGTAGAATCAACCAAGCTAATGAGAGAAATCTCACAGAATCCGAAAGCTCTAAAGCAGTTACAAGCTGCTTTGGTTAACCCTGCTCTTACAGTTTATTTAGAGGGTAAAACCTTTCAGGCCGGAGACACTAAGTTATGGTTAACGGATTCATACGTCAAGAATGTCTACAAGCTGTTCATCACGACTTCACTAGGTGTGAAAAGTCAGACGGTTCAGCATATGGAACGTCTGGCAGGTGTCGAAAATGGCTAAAGTTCTAAAGGAACCTTTGAAAATGTCCTTCGAAGAAATTAAAAAAGAGATGGGGGACCTAAGAAAAAAGTACCCCAAGGACTTCTTAAATCTTCAAAGCGACTGCTACAGGATACTTTCAAACAACCTGATTAAAAATTCAGTCCAAATCATGGCTGAGACTAGAAAGCGGGATAAGCCTCACACCATAAGGATGAAGGAGTTGTTACCCGTCTATGTTGCTCATGTGCTGAAAGACCTTAGCTAATTACACACGCTTATTAGTAAGCGTGAACACCCCTTTTTTTAGGTATAACCTTGAAACAAGGGCCTATAACTCAAACTGGAAGAGTGCCTCTTTTGCAAGGAGGAAGTTGCAGGTTCGAGTCCTGTTAGGTCCACTCGGGGTCGCTCCCCACAACCGGCTCTCCGTCCGGGTCTTAGAGACAAAACGGCTCCACGGGATGTAGTTCAGTTTGGTAGAACGCTCGCTTTGGGAGCGAGAGGCTCGCAGGTTCGAATCCTGTCGTCCCGATTGTCTGAGGAGCGGGCTCCCTGCGGCTCTCGAACGGGACTTGACCCGAGCCCTAGGCCCCTTGCACAGGGCTGGGCTCCCGGTCCTTTGGTGGCCTCCTAGAGCTCCCTGGGGATGGGGCGGTTACCCGCCCACCTGAGGGCGGTTTACCCCCTTTACCTCGGTCGAGAAAAAGCGCTATAGTTATAGCATGGAAAACGAAACACTCAACTTGCTCCGCCAACGTCTGGAAACCTTGGCAGCTGCCCGTCATTGTTATGATGGTGGCTATGATTACTGCCCCGGCGACAATGGAAGCTATGATGATTCC
>Ga0129333_10000999_pt1 | contig 25014 bp, 14 predicted proteins | sample CPB6_08_DNA_FD_94474 | JGI IMG/M metagenome (GOLD analysis project Ga0129333, IMG submission 94474) | Freshwater to marine salinity gradient microbial communities from Chesapeake Bay, USA - CPBay_Sum_0.6_0.8_DNA | ecosystem: Environmental > Aquatic > Marine > Coastal | place: USA: Chesapeake...
TAGGATCCGCCTCGGACAGCAGATGAAGAAGTAGAGTTAGATGAAATTTTGGATCCATTTTCTAATTCTAGAGATCCCTTATTCCAAGATATAATACCTTGTTGCATCCACTTAGGTAGATTCTCATAAGCAAGTTGTAGTCTTCCAAGAAGGTCTCTTGCTGTGGATGCTTTGTTTGCAAGAATAGCAATATTCACATTATCATTGAACACTGCATAATGAAGAAGATATGAGACAACAGTTGTAGAATTGTGTGAAACTATTTCATTACTGTAAAATATATTACCATTATCAACATCAAGAAGATCATACATATTAGAAATTCTTGATGTTTTTTTTAATTGTAATATTTTTTCTGCGCCATTTTTTGTTTGTATACAGTCATCAATGGAACAATCTTCACAATAAACTTCTTGCCATTTATCATTTAATAAGATGTGTTTATCTGCACATATAAGAGATTTTCCAGTTTCGGTTACAACCTCCCATTCTTCATATTCTATAGTTTTTCCTACCCCAGAAAAAGATTGCCATCCAGAAGGAGTTTCTACTTCCCATTCATCAGTTTTTATTTCTTCAATAAATTTAGACATTTAAAAACTCCAAGCATTTTTTAATAGCATACTCTTTATTATTTCTATATTCTTCTTCTTTAATATGAAGAACTTCAAATCCATTATTTTGTATAATTTCGTCTCTTTGCCAATCTCTCAATCTGTTTGAATTTCTAATTATATATCTTCCATGCCAATAAGTACCATCAAATTCTATAATTTTTTTACTCTTGATATTTATAAAATCTGGAAAAATAAATCTGTTACCCAAATTTAATCTATATTCATTATTTAATTCCGCCATTTACAATTTCTCCACAGTCAAGGCAAATCAGTATTACTTTCTTTCTTGATTTTTTCATAAAATTCTCCAATAGTCACTTCAATAATTTCTCCAGTAAGTTTATTCCTTAACCTTACCGTTGTATTTGTATTAAAACATTTACCCGTCTGACGGGGCATTTTACATATATTAAATCTATTTTCGTGGAAATTTTTGATTAATTTTTCTTGAAACGGATACATTTCAAAGGGAACTAGACCGTGATCGAGAGACACGATCTTAATATAATTTCTAGCAAAATATACTGGATCTTCTTTACACCTTAAGAACTCAATAATTTGTTCTTCTGTAAACTCAATAGGCGTATTTGCTTTTTTAAGCAAAGGATTACCCAAATACACATCATTGGACATAATAAAACTCCCTTTAATCCTCTACATAAATGAACGAAACATTAGCAGCAGTAATATTAGATGTAGATGAAATTACTGCGGTTAAGAAATTATTTGGTGGAATATGAATACCCATATCAATTAAATTAACATCAAGAGTGGAGTTATCTGCTACATGAAATGCAGCAATAGGTGGTATTGATTGTGCCCCTAATGCAAATAATCCCGTACTATCCTGAGTTGCAGTAAGTGATGTATTAAAATCACCCTGAGTTGTCCATCTCAAATAATTTGCAATTGTTGGATTATAATATAAACGAATAACCGCAGGATCACCAACAGTATTCACAGATGCAGTAAGTCTTGAAATAATAAGATCTCTGGTATTAATCTTACCTTGATAAACAAGTTTATTCTTAACTGAAAGAAGATGATATAGAGAACCAGGAGTATTCATTGAATCGTTTCTGGTTGCAGTTATTGAATATGGAAGTCTTGTTCTTTCAACAATACCTTCAATTGCACCTAAGAATGATGCTCCTCTACAAGTAACAACACCTACACCACCATTAATATTTGCTGCAACATATCCAATCTTCATTGATGGATTTGCTAGGTGTGGTAGTTCGTTTCTATTAGAATAATGCTCGTGATGGAAGAAAATCATATCCCCATTTAGAGGATTTTCAATCGCATATCTAATCTCACCAGAACCTAACCAACGGAAGTTGATTTGATATACATTCAGTTTAGATGGGTCTAGAGTAATACCAGAGTATCCAGTTCCATCAAGTTTATCTAAATTAAAATCTTCTTGGAAAGTCCAGTTTTCTGTTTGTACTACCCCTGCCTGTTCTATTTGGTTTGTAAAAGATGCTGCTGCTGTGCTGGTTAGATTAAAAGTTCCAAGTTGAGGACCAAGAGATGTTGCTAAAAATCTTAATCTTGATTGGTCATACTCAACCAACCACAAAGCATTGAAGAGTGCTTGTGCTCTTAGTCCTTGTGCGAGTTGAGAAAGATTTCCTGCAAGTGTTCCTGAATTTACTGTTACTGCAGTGAAAGATGTTCCATTGAGAGTGACTGTTACATTTCCATCATCAAGTGTAGTAAAGTCAAATCCTTGAATTCTTGCTTTACCACCATTCGCACGAAGAACACCAAACTTCCCATTGGTGTGTGCATATCCAATTTGAATTGCTTGTTCTTGATTGAATAGTCCTGCTCTTTGTGTAAATCCTACTGGGTTATTTGAAAAAGAACCAGTAAATCTTGCAACAACACCTTGTCCTGGACGGTATCTAATAAAGTTTGTGCTTCTGATTACACCATAAGAATTTGCAGATGATCCAGCACCTACTACGAATGTGGAATTACTATGAGTAGCAATTCCTGTTGCACTAAATGTAAATGTCTCAAACTCTCTTGGATCTAATCCATAGACAGCATCTGCCTGAATTTTTGGTGTAATGGGAATTGAAATATTCTCACCAAAGGCAGATTTAGAGCAAGCACTTTCATTTAGGATATTTCCATACTCATCAGCACGGAGATAAACCTCATGAAGTGTTCGTTCTTGATTTAGATAATCTTGTGTAGTCTTATTCCACTGAGCCATTAATCACTCCACGATAATCTTTCTGGTCTGTATCTTTGTGCGTTTTTAACTCTTGAAGTATTTTCCTGGGATGGATACACATTATGAACAATGGCACCAGGATATTCTCCCTGAAGTTGCTCTGTAAGTTCATTTTTGGAAGGCATAGAACCTTCTATCTCCATTCTATATATCTTACCTTCCCAAACCACATCTGCAAAATATGATTCTGTGGTAGGTTCTGATTGTGGTGAACCACCTACATTTAAAGTTCCATTAAAATTGCCATTAATGGTAATGCTTTCTGATAGAAATTGTTGAAAAGATTTCATTTTAGTTACAGTTCCAACGACGGAGTGCTTTGTTAATTCTTGAATCTGGATCTCGTGCAGTTTTTGCTGATGTAAGTTTAGACTTCATGCCTTTCATACGCCGGCAGAAGTTAGCGCGACGCTTTGCTCTTTTTCCAGTTGGTTTCTTTTCAGTTACAGCAGTTTGAAGTTTTGAACCTGGATTCTCGCGACGATAAGCATCTACTGCTGCTTGACTCAATCCATCAGTTTTATCTTTACGGTTGACTTTTTGCCAGTCCTCACTCAAATCCATTTCTGCTCGCCAGTTAGAAAATCCTTCTACTTTTACACAGCGATTATAGGTTTTACCAAATAATTTCTGAGTTCCTTGTTTCTTGTATCCTGTCCAACATTTCTTCGCTTCACTCATTTCTCCACTATCAACATAATCTGCTGCAGAATCTAAGTAATCTGCTGCTTTTGTGATTTTTGATTGAACCCAAGCTTCAATGTTTCCCTCACCTTTCATTTTTTTACGAAGTCTTTTTACTGCAGAGATAATCGTAGATAATTCGGAGCGAGCCATAGAATGTTCATGATCATAAGACTCTGGCATATTTCCAGGATGAGGAGTATTTGGTGTATATTTTTTACCTAAACTCATAGGTAATGAATACATATCCCAATATTTTACTCCATATTTACATTCATCCCGAGTTTCATTTTTTTCACATTTTGGACAGTATCTAATCATTTTTACCTCCTCTGATTTAGTACCCCAATTGTCAGCACCAACTCTACGACATTTAACCAGTGCTCCTGATGCATATGCACTTGGCCAAACAGAATATCTTGATTTTACTTTATGGTAGCAAGCATCTTTAGATCCGCTACCTTTTCCAGGTTTGTCTTTTCTTGCTTCGTTAAGTTCCATTGATTCTTTGATTCCTGGTTCTGCTTTTACGTAATTGGCATCTTTTTTACCTTTTGCGAATGTAGAAACCATTGTTGGTTTTGCCCCACCAGATTTTGCTTGTTGACTTTTATCTTTTTGTCTTTTTCTACGAACTGCTGACTTAATAAGCGAAAGTCCTTTTTTACCTTTCTTTTTTAGTGCCTTTAATCTTCCACTACTAAAACATTTAGGTGTCTTAGTTTCACCTGGTTCATTGGCACATGGAGAACCATCTGCTTGAACCCATCCAGGTTTTCCATCTTTAGACTTAGAACCCTTAAACCAATGATGAAGAGTCCCTTCAGAAACTGAAACATCCTTGAACTTTTTATGTTCTTTTTTTGCTTCTGCTTCCATTTTTTTCAAACGAGTATAATAATCTGGAATTTCATCTAAATGTTGAAGTGCAATTTCTCTAGCAAGTTCATGATTTTTTGTATGCTCATGTTCAATGGGTTCTCCCATTTTTAGTTGCCTTTCAATAAAAGAAACTTCTAAACGATGCTTCTTTGCTATTTGCTCAACTGTTTTAATTGGTTTAAGTTGCTCTTTCAATCTTTTTTTGCGACCTTGGCAATGCGCTTTCTGAGAAAATCCTTTTGGATTGTCGCAATCAATAGATTTTTTATATTTTTCCGACCAACCCATTAGAATGTTAAAACTACTCTTTATTATTTAGAAAACCTTGTTTGAGTAATTTAGATAATTCTGAGGTAGATCCAACAAACACTGCATTATTTGTTACATTATTGGTTGTTTTAACCGATTCTTCCTCAACATCTTTAAGTTTCTTTTGTAAATCTATAAGTTTATCTGTAACATCTCCAACACTTTTGATAAGTTGACCAGCAACTTCATATGCTCTAGGACTTCCACCTTCCCCAGCAAGTTCCATTATTCCGTTAATTGCTTCTTGTCCTTTTTCAATCAGAGAATATAAATTTGCCCTAGTATATTCATAGTCTTTTTGAATATCATCCGATTTGATTGGAGTTATATTCAATTCTTGTTTTACCTTTTCTACCTCAACAATATCACTAGCGATGTTGAGTGCAGAATCTAATCCTTCATAGTTATTAGTCATAACATATCAAATATCTTCTTGCTGTGTTGGACTATATTTTTTGGAATCATCGAAAGTATCCCAAACTTCAGTAAATCCAAAATTATCATCAGGATCTGCATCAATAGGATCTGGAGTAACAGTATATCTCATTTCCCTTTTTGCCGTTGCAGTATCTGTGGAATTATAATAATCAACTTGTACCTTACGAATGAGTCCGTCTGTAGAATCTGCAATTGGACCAAATAAATATGTTTTCGCAGTAAAATTGAGTGTATAAATCAAAGATCTTCTTGTTGTGAAATTTCCTTCGTAATCATCTTGGAATGAAATACTGTCTAATACAATTGGTATATCCTTTTTCTCTCCTATAGAACTAATCAAATCTACAGTTAAATTGAAAGATGGTTGAAAATAAGGCAATATCTGCTCAATAATTTGTAAAGCATCATCATTTAACTTACTAAGGATACTTAGTTGAAATCCAATATTATATGGAACTGGCATAAAAATTTTTTTCAAATTTGTTCCATCTGAAGCTTTAAATGTTTGAATAACTCCTGTTTTTCTGGTTGAATCATATTGAATTGATGTCATTTCAAAGGACATTCTGGGTAAAGTTATGGCAATTGCTTTATTTAATTTTTCTTGTTGCTCAATTTTTGCCAAAAACTTTTGCATTGGTCCATATGAAAGACCAACTTTCAAATCTGAAATTACATCATTTGAATTATTTTTGTGCTTAATATGAATATTATTAAAAAGAGTACCAAATGAAACTATTGTTTTTCTGATAATTTCGTGATAGTAATATGTACCTAACATTAATATACTCCAAATGGATTTTTTTCCGTGAAATCTAAAATTCTATCTGCCTCATCTTCTATTTCTTTATTATCAGAATATTTATCACTAGAAGTATCATCTTCATATGATTTTAATGTGTAAGTGGCAGATGAAGAGGATCCAACAATATTCTCACCTTCACTAAATTTGCCACTATTTATAGAAACTCTAAGAATCTTATCAATATCTTTACCAGGATTTGTCCAAGATCTAACTTCTGCAGTGGTTCCTGAAAGTGATCCAGTTACTGTTTCTGAAACAATATAAGTCCCAAATCCTACATTTGGTGGTGGAGAAACATTTATATTTGGTATAGAAGTATACCCAGATCCAGCATTTATCATCAAAACTTCCGATAATCTACCAGCACTAATTCTTGATATTGCTGTTGCGGTTGTTCCACCACCAACTGGAGGATCTATTGTAATTGTTGGTGGTATGTAATATCTATCACCTTTATCCACTATTCCAATATTTAGAATTGATCCTGTAGATATTATGCAAGTTGCTATTGCTCCAAAACCAGAACCACCAATAATAGATAGTGTTGGAGGTTCTGTATATCCATACCCAGTATTTGTAATTAAAATTTCTTTTACAGAATGAACACCACCAACAGAAGTTGTTATTGCAACTGCTGTTGCAGTTTTTGATAGTTCTGAAACACCAATAGCTCCTAATATTGGTGAGGTGTCTGGATTTCCTGTTGGAGGACTTATAATAACTGTAGGTGTTTCTGTGTATCCATATCCATCATTCAATAAAACTACTTTACTAACTCCAAAAAAAGGACTTATTGCAGCTTGACATCTAGCAGATCCTCCAAATGCAACTAATTTAAGATCTGTTATATATCCAATGTCCCCCATAACATCATCTATTTCAGAAATGCCAGTATTAATTTCTTCATCTTCATATTCGAATAATTCGCAGGATAATTCATAAACATAATTTTTTCCCAATTGGTAAAATGGTTTTTCCATTTCAACTCGTTTTATCTCAAACAATCTTTCTCCCAAAGGGAAAAAAATTAAATCACCTTCTTTTGGTCTACTTACAAATGCCAAGTCTTCACCTGGGTAATATACCCTAGATAATGACATTATTTCAGATAAGTAGGGTGATATAAATTCTTCAAATCTTTCTTTTGATATTACTAATGAAATTTCATTGTTTAATTTTATTCCAAATTTAGACATAATATCACTATCTGGACCATACCCATCATAATTATTCAAATATGCTTCTATTGTAAAATTAGTATCAAATTTCGATGAATTAACTTCATTGAGGATATTGTCAGTTTTAAGTAATTTTCTTGGAATATAGTAAACTTCTATCCCATATATTTTTAAGTTTTCATTAATTAAATCTTGAATAAGACTTTGTTCTCCAGGAGATCCCTGTAAAAAGAAAGGATTGAGTGCCATTGTTATCCAATAAAATCGTAAGGTGGTAATTCATATTCTAAAGACATTCTTTGATTTATATCTTCCAATTCTCTTACAGCGTCATCATATAGTTGTCTACCATTTAATTCAATTCCTCCTGGCAATTTCACTCCTTGAAATTTAATTAAATTTTGTCCCCATTGCTTTTTAATCAAAGCAGTTAAATATTTTTTAACAAAAGAATCATTATATATTTTTGAGAATGATTGAGGATCCAGAGCTCTATAACAATCTATTACAATATAAGTATCTTTAGTTTGAGATTTCCAATCAATATCTAGATATAATCTATTCTGCCTTTTGTTAAACCTTATTTGCTTATCTGTAGTGAGTAAAAAATCAATGTCTTCTAGATAAGACTTTACCATAGAATATTGCAAAAGCTCTACAGAATTAAAATAATATAAGTCATTTAAAAATAACTGATATTTAATACTAAACATTCCACCAGATATTGAACTGGTATCAAATTTAAATATTTTTTCAATACCAATTACAGAATCTGGAACTTGTATGTAATTAGATGTCTCATAAAAATTAAATGTTGTTGCTGCTCCAACTATCGTTGAAGTTCCTGTTGTAGTAACAATTCCTGCAGGATTATTTAAATTTGCTGTACCTCTATCAATATCATCCTGGGTTATTTTATATTTTAGATACATTCTTTCAACTCCATCATAATGTCTTTCATTAAAGTATTGAATAGTATCATCCACCAAATCATCTATTTGATCCTCATCAACATTAATTTCCAGTACTGGAGCACCTAATCTCCTTAAACAATAGTCAATTAATTCTTGTCTAGTGTTTGGTTTTGACATTAATAAACACCTCCATCTATTACACTAGTCCAAGTTGGTATTCCAGTCGGTTCATCAGTTGTTAGTATAAAATTACTAGTGTTTATTGCATTTTCTGTACTTGCAGCACCTATTAACTTACCATCATCATCAAAATATCCTATTCCATTGGGACCATCAAAATATTTTTCATATATTAAGTAATCACTGACATATAAATCAGATCCAACATATAAATCTCCTCTAAATGTAGTTATACCAACTACATCTAAATTTTGAGTTGTTGTTGTATCAGTTACATTAATATTTCTTACAAATCTAAATGTATCCGTCGTTATAAAATTGGAAGTATTTGCATTATACTCTAAAAAGTACGCGTCTGCTAAAGATGATACATCTACATCACTTAAATCGACTATTTTTGATATTGAAGATCCACTAATATTCGAAAGTACTTTTATTACTCCCTGCCCACCAATTCTATCTGGTATACTAGACATTACCTTGTTACTCCCGGTCTTACTAGAGCCATTCCCTCAAATGCCTTATATTTAGTTCCACCAGAATTTAATCCACCAATTTCAATAAGAACATCAAAAACATATCTACCTGGTTTTAAACTTGAAGTCTGCTCATCAGTTAATGATATTCTAATGATTCCAACTTCAGAGTCTAAAATAGTTGATTCAAAAGATGTATATGATGAACTAGAATAAGTTTTCCTCAATTGTGCAGTAACTCCATATCCAGTAATATTCAAACTTGAATTTGTTCTAGAATCCCCTAAGGCAAAGTTACTAGAAAAATCAAATCCCTGCTCTATTATAATGTTAGATGCATAAACTGACATTATTTAATAGTGAATTACCTTAAGATATTTATATTCTAAAGATTCATTAGATTTACAACAGTTTCTTGTTGCTTTAAATATAACTTAAAATAGAGTTTTGCGAAAATTCTCAATTCATCTTCAGTTAAGTTATCAATAACTCTAGAGTGTTTTTCATATTCAAATAATTTATCGATTGATTCCAATTCTATTTCACTTGGGTCCATTTACAATCTCCTTTAGTAAAGACTTAATTTCTTCAATATCCTTTTTCATTTCATCTAACTCTCTTCTTTGAGACTTTCTATTGTTTAAACTGTTCACATATTGATTATAAGATATATTATCACAATTAACAATAGCACCAGACTCTTCATCTCTGTATAAATTTGGGTGTCCTTTAACTGGTATCATCATCTGATTGCAATGCTCCTTAAATCTTTAAATATTGGTGGGTATGCTTGATTTGTAGACGACATTACAATCTTTATGGTATATCCAGTAAATTCTCCAAGATTATTAGCAGAGAATTCATACTCTAAGAATTCATTCTCTCTACTTGAGCGAACAAATACATCAGGTAATCCACTATTGTTTGCCGGATCTACAACATCGAGATAACCATCATTATTATTATCCACAGTTAAATTATTATATCCTGGGAATAATTCGAAAGATTGTAATATTTCACTAGAATCGGGTCTAATCAAACTGTATAATACTCTAAAGTCTGCAGAAGAATGTCTATAAGCAGATAATATTACTTTCAAAGAAGTTGCCGACTGTGAAAGTCTGACTAGGTTTGATACATAAATTGCAGTATGTGGATCTTCAAGTAAAGAATTTACTCTATTGTCAGTAGAATAATTAGATATTGGAGAATTAATTCTATTACTGTGGAAATCAGTAAAACAGTTATCTAAGAATATTTGTGGTGAAACATATTTCTTCGTTGTTTGTAAAGTAACTGCTGTTGTAAAAGATTTATTCCTTGGTAGTGCAGTCAAATATTCGTCTTCATTTACTTTGGAGCAAACAATTCTAATTGAGGAAAGTTGATTGGCAGAATTCAACTGTATATCTTCATAACCTAAATCATTAAATGAAATCTCATCTCCAGAAACACTTGTACCACTTACACTTCTAATTTTTGCTGAAACTGAAGTTGCATCAGTTGGTGATATAATTCTATAGAATGGAATAATAGAATCATATTGAATGTTTTCTGTAGCAAATACACTACTTCCTCCTGAATTTAATTCAGTCTCAAATGAAAGTTGTGGATATCCAGTAGGAGTGTTGTCACTACTTCTATCTACACCATTGGATGTTTTATCAATTTCAATATGGTAACTATCAATATCTAATCCAATGTCACTAATATCATGAGTTTTGTTAATTCTTCTCAATGAAACTCCATTAAATTCATACTTATAAATTTGAGTATTAACATCATGAGGAACAGCAAGTGTTGAAGAATGACCTCGTGTTATTGTTTCTAGTGTTCCAGATCCAACACTTTCATACCTAATAATTTCATTTTCTACAATTGCATACCCAGGATTTGTATTATTGACTTGTTTTCCTTCAAAAGTAACAAAGTTAGTAGTGCTTGCAACTGAAATTGAAGTTGAAGATGCAGTTACAGATTGAGATAATGTAGTTGGTGGGACATTTGAAAATACTCCAGAAATAGCAACTTTGTTATTTTCTGCATACATTCCATGATTGAAATGGTTTACCTTAATAAAGTTTCCACTATACAAAGAACCGATAGGAGTAGATCTTGTGATATAAGTCGATCCCATTGTAACTGAATTATTTGAGTTATCATAATAAACTAAGTTTGCAGTTCCATTAGTAGTAAATGATTCACCCTGCACATTTCTGAGATATAAAGTATCAACTCCATTATTGTTTCCTGTAATTGTTATCCTTGCGTCTCTACCACTGTTACTAGACACTGAAGAAGTTACAATACCAACAACATCACCGACTGCATAACCTGTTCCTGGATTTACAACAGTTGCAGTTGTGATACTACCAGCAGATGCTGTAATATTCAAAGTAAGACCAGATCCATTACCAATAACATTAAATGTTGATACATTACTATCAGTTACATAGTTAGATCCGCTGGTAGTTACCCCAACAGAGGATACTGAGCATCCAGTGCCTACAATATAACCATAATTATAAGTCTTTACGCTTTCACTTACTTTTCTACCTGTTGTTAAAATTCCAATCGCATTTGTATCTGTAGTTGTTGTAATACCAACACTCAACAATCTAGGAAGCGCAGTTAATGGGTTATTTTGTAAGTTTTTAATATATCCATTACTTTCATTAAGTGTTGGATTATAGAAATATACAGTCGATGGAGTATTGGTTACAAATTTTGCACGATATAAAGTAAACTTCATATCTTGATATTGATTTGCAGTCCATATAGATCCATTTTGAGATTTAAACAGACTTCCTAATGCAAATTGCTGACTGTATATAACTGAATTTGCATCTGGAAGATTTGCAGATTGAATTGTCTTTTTGCCCATTTCAGCAATAAAGACTTCATACTCTACGCTTTCTGGTGCAAGAAGAACAATTGCATATTCTAATCCTGGAGCAAGATAAATTGGATAATCAAATGTTACTTTTGTTACTGCAGTTGCGTCATCTGATATATTAATTTGTTCTGGTCTAAGTGTAACTGAATTTCCAATCACTACTCGTGTTGGAGTACCAAGTTCTACAGTTCTTACTTGAACAGTTACTGGGTTGTTTGAAGTATCTTTTTTGTAGAAGAATAAATCAACATCAGTTAAATAAATTCCATCTTCATCATCATTTTGAGTACCGCTTCCACCAACACTAAATGATTGTGCTAAAGGATCATAAAACTCAGTTGTAGTTACATTTCTAGTTGTAGTGAGTGTTAAAGTTGTGGTAGTCGTTCTTGTAGTAGTTGCTGTTGTAGTATTTGTAATCGTTCTTTCATACAATTCTAAAGTACCTTCAGATGTATAGTTAACCTCTCCAGAAGAAATAGTGGTGCTACCAGCAACTGCACTTTGATTAGTAGCACTTGAAGTAACTTTATAAGTTTTAGTACCAGTGTTTATTCTTATATCTGGTGCTGGAGATGTATTTGGATCTCTAATGAAGAATGAACCAATCAAATCTCCAAAATTATCAGATACCAATCTTAGATCTTTTACATATGCAATAGTTCCACTTGTTTGACCGACCAATTTTGCACCTTTAACCAAATATCCAGAATATAATCCTTGCGCTTCCTCAGAAAGAGAATAAGTATCCACATTTAATACTTCTGAAGATGTACTGTAAGCATCGGGTATAGACTCTGATTTGATATATGGATTTACATTAAATTTTGTTGTTGGATTTCTATAATTTCCAAACTTATGATTTGGAGATGCAACACGGAAAGAAATAATTTTGTTATTTTGAGAGTCATATCCAATAACAGTTTCGCCGATGGTAAATGCTGAAGATGCACCATATGTTTGTAATGATTTACTATTTGCAATCTCAATAAGTTTAGGAATAAAATCTACAGAACCATTTCCATCTAAAAACTGATAGTATCTTGTATATGGTTTCAAATTAGAGATAGAAAACTGTGTGTTCCTAGATCTCATATACTCTTCTGGACGAGACTCTACTAATAAATTAGAACTCGATGTAGTAGTAGTTCTATTTACATCTTCAGAAATCCTATCAGAACTAGAAAGTGCTGTGGTAACATTGGTAGTTGATTCAATTTGCCCTCTTCTGCTACCATCTGCAACTCGAAGAGTATTATTGATAGTTATATTTCTATTTTGAGTCTCTACAGCACTTCTCTCAATTAAAACATAATTGGTTACTGAAATTACTTTATCGGGTAATTGTATTGTTCTAACCCAACTATCACTTTCTGGGAATAGTTTTATTGATCCATTATAAGTTACTACATGGAATGGGTTAATATTTTCTACCTGAGTTGCTAGTGGTTGTGATATCCATTTTTCAGAATCATATTTGAGTGAAACTGTAGGTCCTGTTTTTTGTGTATTGGAATCTGGTAACTCATAGTTTACTGATAAATCTACATCCTCGTCAGTTATACTATTTACGGGAGCAAGATAATTTTTAAGGCTGTTTCTGGAAATTACAGGTCTCATTTCTTGAGACTCTGAATTAACTTCAATCGAAGAAAAAAGACTATCTATTCTCGAAGTATCTTTAAAATCATCTACAAAAAATCCTGTTTTAAATCTATTAAATCCTTGAGAATCTTGAATTTGAAGTGTTTGTGTACTTAATTCTAAAAGTGAAAGTGAAGTAACTCTTTCAAGATTTTTAACTCTGTTTTCAATAAGACCAATATCTCTCATAGTATATCTTCTATTATCTACAAGAGATAATGTTGCATTTTTAACATTATATAAGTATGGTGGAAGAAAAACCGTAGCCAACTCCATTAAGTCATCTATTTTTAATGGAGATTTTGGATCTGGTGAAGATAACCCCTCCAAATAAATGAAATCGCCATTCTTGTTTAGATAAATTTTATCAACTCTACCCAAATAATAATCATAACCAATGATAGTGTTTTCATTTGGTGTTAAATTAAGTTTAATTGAAGAACTAAAGTCTCTGTTAGAAAAATCAAATGGTGAAGAAGTATTTGCAGTAAATACTGATACTTTTGGTCTAAAATCAAGTGTATCTGTTACTCTTACATTTTTATTTCCAATTAATGGAATAAAAGATTCAAACTGTTCTTTATTATAACTTGCTACTGTAAATACATCTCCACTATCTGTTGATGGTACACTATAATAATCAAATACAACTAAAAGTCTCTTTGAAGGTTCTGTTTCACCACTATTTCTAATAAGTTTAGAATAATCATAATACTGCTCTTTTTGACCATTATCTAAAATAAATTTATTGGTAATATCATTATAGTTTCCTGGAGTTAGAAAATCTATGGGTCCAGTAATATTTGATTCTTTAAATGTTACAACTTCATTAGTGTTGAATCTATTTGAATTTAAATAAACAATGCCTACACTATTTGTTGATCGTGTTACGACTCTAGCAATAGACCCACTTTCTGATCCTAAAATATTTTCACCAACAATTGCATTTCCGCCAATATTTAATATTGTACTAAATGATACCGTATCTAAAGATGGGATTGATGCATCTAAAGATTCATAAACTGCTAATACTCTTGATACATCAGGATAATTTAAGGAAATTTCTTCATCTTGAACTCTTAATCCATAATATTGATTATAATTTAATCCATCATTAATAGAAGTACTAATACCACTTCCAGATTCTGGGTATTTTGAATAAATTACATTTAAGACATTACTTCGATTAAATTGCTTTTGCTTACTTTGTACGCCATTTTTAACAAAAGTTGCATTAATCGATGATGTTGTTTTTCCAGAAGTAAGGTTTGATAAAGTTACTTGGTTATTTGTTAAAGAAAACTGGTCTGATGTCAAAGATTGTGTTGTGCCATCAGTATAGTGTATAGAATAACGCTCCTCATCAAATGATGCAAATAATGCAGTTGTCAAACCAGAGGGTAATGAAAAGTCTGATACTGAAAGAACTATTGGACTACTTGAAGATTTAGCACTTGTAGATTGTGCGCTAAAAGTAAGAATAGAATCATTTAAATTTACTTGAGATATATTTGAATTAGGTAACTCGGTATACAAATAACCTTTTTCAGAATTTCTAATTTTGGGTATTCCAATACTAAATGATAGATTTGTTGCAACTCCTACAGCACCATCACAAACGCCAGTAACTGTGGTGATTCCTGAAACAGTTATTGAATTGCCGGTGGCACTTATACTAGAAACTCTATTAAAAGTCTCATCTGCTCTGTTAGGGGATTGATATCTTATTATAGATCCAACCTTAATCGTATTAAAGAATTTTCCTGGGGAAGTTACTACTCCCCCTGCAGAGATATTGATAGTATCTGCCGCATTGAATCCAATTGGAAGTTGTCTGTCTAGTACAGAGTCTCCAAGGAATGATGTAGTGAATCCAGATCCCCCAGGACCTGATATTGGTTGATAAACTTGTTTAATGTCTTCAGTACCATATACAGTAATCTGAGATATAGATCTAGGATAAATTTCTACCCCATTAATAATTATCTGTTCACCTCTAATAAAAGTTCCAGATGTTTGTCTTAGTTTGATTGTTGTAGTACCATTTCCAGCAGACTCTGCATATCCACTTGCTCCACTACTTTTACCTTTAATATATGATGAAGCAGGTAAATTCTCTGCAGATAAAGATTGGTTTAAAACTAAGGTTGTATAAGTTTGTATATCATAAAGATATAAATCCCAACTAGTAGATGCTCCAGAATAAGCAGCATCAGTTAACCTGAAATTGTAGACTCTAGCATCTCCAATTTTAGTAGTAGAAGATGGATTTCCAGAATTACTTTTTCTTACGGAGTGGAGTTCTATACTCCCATTTTGTTTTGGAGAACCCGATATATTGTTTACTCTTATCAAGTTACCCATCTCAAAGGGAATATTTACATTTTCTACATTTTGTGTTTTTCTTGGTTTACTAACATCCAAGATAGTAGTCGTATTTTTTTCAATATCGTAACCTTTTACATATGCCTTTCCTGGTGATAATTTAACACACATTAAATCATCGGAAGGAGTATTTCCAGACTCTGTTTTTTGATTATCAAAAAATAATCCATCATTTCCAAGTCTGTCATTCAAGGAGTTATGTAAGGAAATTTTAAATGGAGTTACAGAGTAATTTCCAGATTCGTCAAAAGTTCTTTGTGCTAAGTAATCTCTAATGAGAGAATATTGAGTTGTAGTGTTAACCTTTTTAATTTGACCGTTTTCAATTCTAAGAATTTCAATAAAATCAGTATCAGTCTCTACACTGCCAACGGTTTTTTTAGTTAATGTCAGTTCTATCTTAAATCTATCTGCACCTGGTGCCGCATAGTTAGTAAATCCTTTAGCATTATCGTATAAAGAAGAATCTTCCTTAGCAGATATGATTTCTTCGGATACTTTAAGACCTACTCTATATGATGGAGTATTTGTATAATAATCTAGGATAATAGTTTGCTTAGATACTTTAGCAAAAGTACCTCTTACAAAATAAATTCCATCATCAATAGAGACAGCAGATCCTGTAGAAGTTGCATCTGTTGGGATTAATGATGCAAAAGGAGTTCCTGATGTAATCGTAGTATTTCCATAAACAATACTTTCATTAGATATTAAAGGTTCATTATCTTGGAAAGGATTGATGTTAAAATCATTATCAGAATCAATATACTTTACATATAAAGTAACATAGTCTAAATTATTTGTTGAATTTGGTATTTCAACTTTTTGGACATATGCAGTGACGCCAGAAACTTGACCTTCTACTAATTTACCTACATATTTCTCAATGTATGCTGATATGTTGACACCAAAAGAAGATGAATTTAATTTAACTGCGAAAAAACTAGGATCATAAGTAGTATTTCCTGGAATTACTAGAGACCCTTCTTTAAAAATATGACTACCAAACGATTCAATTTGATTTTGTAAAATTGATTGAATATTATTTAATTCTCTTGATTGTACTGGTCTTCCCGGATTAAAAAGAACTTTATAAAAGTTCTTTTCAGCATCAAAGTCATCAAAATATGGACTTACATTTAGGTTTGTCTTTTGTGCCATTTCTTAGAATTCCAGGATAATTTTAATGTCTTCTTTTTGCCTAATGTTTCGGGAAACTAAAGGTCTATTATCAATGTAAATAATATCTCCCGTCTTTTTATTTATCTCAGGATTTGCAAGTCCATTAGTAAATGTAACTCCCAGATTTATAATAGAGTTATTTACTGTTGTAGTAATTCCTGAGAAATATGAGATTTGACCAACAAATCCACTTGATCCCACTACATTTCCCCCACTATTGCTGAAATTAATGTTAGCGTTTCCTTCAGTAGAAACTCCTACGTAGTCTGTTTGGTCGTATGTTAGACCATAATATAGAGATCTATCTCTAAAATATTTTAAAACTTTTGTATCTGAATCATATGATGCAACATATCCAACAGCAATTCCTCCAGATACATTTTGAATAATTTTTTCACCGATTGTTGGTGGTGTATCATTTACTGTGGAAAAATTGATCGCATAAAGACCTGAAAATTGAGAATCACTAAAAACTTCTGTAGATATAAATTTAGTCGGATTCTTTAATATTCCAATTTGACAAAACTTAGTATTAATTGGGAAGTCTCTAGAAGAATCATCAAATCTACTATAAATCATTACTCTATCAGCACCCAATTCTTTATATAAGTCGTATCCATGTCCTCTAGAGGGTGGGATTATTGGAATGAGTCTTGCTGGATTTGGAATATTTCCACCTGGTTGCAATGGTCCTAAATCAACTATTCCATAAGTATATCCTTTGCCACCAGAAGTAACAGTAGTATTAATTATTTCTCCGTTTGAATTAACCTCTACAAAAACTCTACCACCAGTGCCATTACCTAAAATATCTACCTCCCCAGAAGATAGATAATTACTTCCAGGATTATCAATGTAAACCGTTTTTATTTGGTTATCATTTACCTCAGAGTCTCCATTTTCTCTTACAGAAACAATTTGAGAATCTGTAGAAGTACTCCAGTTATTTGGTAATGTAATATACTCTGTAGAGTCAAACTTTACAATATCACTAGGAGAAACAGTGAATAGATACTTCCAAACATATCCATCACCACCAGTTCCTGCAACAGATGGTTCTAAATCAGTGTGTGTTGGCTCATATAAAGATTGATTCCCTGTTGTGTTAATTCCACTCGACCCATTTTCAATACAAATATAAACCTTATAATCACTATTCAATACATAATATTCCGAATCATATAACCTTGCTCTTTTTGCTATCGGACTAAGATTATTGATACTATAATCATGCCTATACATATCATATTTTTTACCCCTTACCCATGCAACTCTCTTTACAACTCTTCTTATATTTGATGATGTAACTTTCTTTCCAAAAAGAAGAGTATCTTCATATTGAGTTAAATAATCTAAATTATCAATTGGATTTGGCACAACACCAGTAGTTACCCCAACACCACCATCCCAATTTGTATTTCTACCAAACCCGGTGTATCGATTTGGATTAGTTAAACCAACCCATACATAGTAAGAGTCTGCAGAATTATCTACAGAGTCTACAAAATTAGTGGCGTTTAAAATTCTAAATTGATCTGTTACAAGTGCAGACATTTATATTGTTGTTTTTTTTATATTTATATGAGGTTAGGTTATAACCTTGTTATATCTTACCAACGATCCTGTGTTTCTCAATCCTGACCCCCTTCTCTGTATTACTGGATATGTTGAAAGTCCAGCATTATATCCTTCACTAGTTATACCTATACTTGATGTATATCCAGTAACAGCGATTGAAATTGGTGACAAAGATCTAGTAAATCCTGATAATCTACCCCAACTCAGTCTTCCTACAGGATAGTTGGCAGTTCCTGTAGTTGCAATTCCCACTACCGAAGTATTGGAGGCAACATTACAAGTCACAATACCAGTTACAGAATCAAATGCGTGAATTTTATAAACATTATTTACATATGATGTACTAATTGCAACAATATCAGAATCTGAAGAATCAATAGAAGTAACCCCGCTTCCAACAGTGGCATTTGAAATGTAAATTGGATAACCAACTTGAAGACCTGAAAAATCTTGTGGACTTAAGGTAAATTTAAGTCCTAGGGGAACTCCAATTCCTGTTGTAGTGGCAATTCCAACAATTGATGCTTTAAATCCATAAACATTAGTAACACCTGTTAAAATTTCGTATTGTGTAGAAAAATCTGTAGTTGCTATTCCAACACTACTATTAGAAAATACGACCAAATTAAAATCAATTAGACGGGTGCTTGGAGATTCATACTCATAATCGAACAATGAAGCATCATCTACAAATATTTCATTATCACTAGAACCAAAGTCTCTAATAATATTTGCAGTTGGATACACTTGTGATTCAATAGAGTCTCTAGATTTGGAAACAATATCACCATTAATTAATAAGTCAACTTTTTGTTTAGTCCAATGTAATGGTTTTTCGTTAACAGTATCAATTCCTTGCAAATTATAAAGATTAGTTTCAGTTTTATCAGATCCAGCAATATCATAAATTACTCTCTTGTCTTGAGTGATTGTATTACTAATGTTACTGTTGTTACTGAATACCTGTACGGTATCTCCCACTTTCAAGGTTTCTATAATATCTTCTTGAGTGCTATCTACACCTCTAGTTCCCCTATAGAAAAATATTGCAATATCATCTTCTGGTTTTGGAGCGACTGTAAATGTGAATGATGTTCCTCCATTAAATTGATAAGAACTTCCTGGTTCTTGTAGAATTCCATTAACAAAGATTAGAAGTACTGATTGTAAATCTATTGTCTGAGAATCTGCAAGGTTTTCATCAATTTCAAAACTTAGTAATTCGGAATTGTAGAATAATGGGAATCTAGTTCTCACACCATCCTGATAATTCTTAATAGAGTCAATGTAATCTAATTCGCCAAACTGCCAGGCAGCAAAAGAATCAGTAAATGTATCTAAAACAGTTAACTCAAATTCGCTAATTGGAGATGCTAATCTTGCATCGGTAACCAGTCCTACAGGTTTAAATACATCACCTCTTCTAAATCCGTATCCATTCCTTACAATATTGAAATCTTTTACTTCAAAATAAGTTGATCCTATTCCAGTAGTAGATCTTGCACCAACTTCAACATTTAGGAGAAGTCCAATTCCAGTATCTGTAGTTGCACCTACACCTAAACGAGAAACACCAATTACTGGTAAGTTTTCATATGAGGGTGATGAAACATTAATTGTTGGATTTGAGTATCCACTGCCACCTCCAATGATGTTGAATGACAATGTTCCTCCAGCACCTACAGTAGCAGTAATAGTTGCTATAGACCCAGTATGACCCGATTCTGTGACTGCTACCGATACATTTCCTCTATATCCAGACCCAATAATATCTTGAGTCCCTAATCCAACAGATACAATAGACCCACCAGAAACAACTGCAGTAACTGAAGCACCTACTAATGGAGCATAACCTAAACCTGATGTAGATCCTAAAGAAACAATTATACCTCCACGAGGTAATTGATTCATATTAATATCATAATCTGATGTATATAATCCAGAGTCTGACCTAATTCCAGTAAATGTGATACTTGTTATTCCAGATACTGTATCTTCATTAATCTCATAATTATTGCCAGAATTATTTAAAGTTGTTGGTGACTGGAAGATACTGTTAATAAAAACAATACCATTTCCACCACTAGTTCCCAATCCAACAGTATTAATTCCTTGTGATGTCATAATAAAGGTTTGACCTATTCCTGTAAATTGATCGGAAATATCGTCATAAATTTGGTTTGAAGTATAATCTTGTCTTAAGAATACTCTACCACTAAATGTTGCTCTTTCTCTTGGTAGAGCGTTTTCATCAGGACCAATTAAGTCTAATTGATTTCCTCTAGGAGATTGTGTGAAGTAAATCTTATTTCCAGAAATATTGTAGGATCCTCTATAAACCTTAGCAACAGAGGTATCTGTGTGTATTCCTACAATAGATCCTACAAACCCTCTGGTAACTTCTACTAGTGGAATGTCTCCAGTAAAGGTAATTGGACCAACACTTGTAGTTCCCAATCCAACATTTTCAACTCTAACATATTCATCATCTATTTTTAACAAGTCTGTTGGTTTAATTGAACTTATACCACTTAAAGCAAAATATGTGGAAGCTGCACCAATTTGACCACCATTACCCAGTAAAGTATGGGATATGTGGGAGTATGAAATTGGATATTGTGTAAGATTATTAATGGTAATCAAAGATTTTTCATTCTTTTTGTACATTTCAAGTTCATGTGCATTTCCAAGACCTACTGATGTGAATGATACGCCAATTCCTTGCTCAGCATATTCCTTTTTAGTTGCTATCTTTAATGAATTATTATCAATTCTTATTGCATATACAACCTCAGGCAATATTGTTGTAACTACTCCAACATAATTTTCTGTTGCACCAATTCCTATTGCAGAAGTTCCAATACCGATAAAGGTTGATTTTGGTCTATAAATTAATTGCTCTCCAGTGTTGAAGAAATGATTAGTAATTGTACATATTCCAGTTGCAAAATCTAGAGAAGATGATGGATCAAAAGACCTCATGAATATTGGGGTTTCCTCATAATTAGTTTCAAAGTCTAACTTATTAATTAAAGGTGAATTTATTCCAAAATAATTTGCAATTTTTACAGACTGTTTAACTGGAGAATAATCTAAATCTGGTGGAATATTTACAGCATCTAAATCTGTATAAAAGCATTCGTTAAATGAAATTATCTCTATGTTACCAGAAACGGATGAATCTGGATAGAAATTGAGAGTAAAGTTAGTTGAGTCTACACTTGTTCCAAAAGTTCCTATTCCGCTAGTGCTTCCAATTGACAAGAAAGGATATTGTAATGTGAACGCATTTGTTCCATCATAAACTGACATTACTTGATGTAATGCGCTGGTTTCACCTAAACCAACTTTTACAATAGATTTTACTGATGTAAATAAATTCTTATCTAAAATAACTACACTAGTGGATCCAGAAGAAACATTATTATAATTAGACTCAAATACGACAGTTCTCTCATTAGTTGGTATCTGTCCTGGAAGTTTAAATCTATAAAAATCACCACCCAATGCTGTAGTGCCAAATCCTACATTCTTAGATCTTACAATTATATTTTCAGACTCTGTGTTTGTATAATTTAATGATAGTACTCCACCAGATAAAGAAGCACCAAATGATCCTATAGCACGATAACTCTCACCTTCTTCACCATCAAAGTAATATTCAGTGATGTAAGTATCAGATCCATCATGAGATAAGTAAATTTCAACATAATTCATGGCAGAACTATCAGTATTCAATACATGAATATTTGAATAAACAGATGAATATTTTGCAGAATCTAACTCAATAATAGATGTAGTTATTCCACTAGAAACAACTCTATTTTGAGATATCAAATCTACACAGTTTAAACTTTGAGTAGACCCAATTGCAGATTTACTTGTAAAAGTATCCTGCAGTATCTTAATATCAAAACTAGAGTCAAATGGGTCTTCTGGATCAAATCTTAAATAAAATGTTCCTTCCTCATCCACATATCCATTGATATTTGCCAGCAATGAATCTGGATTGAAAGTCGTAGATCCATAACCTGTTGTGCCTGTAGTAAATTCTCCCTTATATAAAGTAAATATATCCTCGTCATTATTAATGGTTACTATTTCACTAAATTGAATTTCATTATTTAAAATATTTTTTACTTGAAGTAAAAATTTATTATATCCATTTGAAGTAGTTATCGGGAGAATATTGGAAACATTTTTTCGTTCATCATCACTACTAGAAAACTGAGAACTAATATCATCAATTTTTAAAACTTTATTAGTTTTGCATAAAACATAGTCTGAAAGACGAATATTATTAAACTTTAAAAACTTAGATCTACTGCCAATGGCATCTACATCAACTACAAGGTCAAAATTATTAATAGTGTCTACTCTATTATCCCCAATAAACATATTAATGAGTGATAATGTAGATTCTGTAGATCCTATTCCAGATTGAACATTTTGCTCTAGTTGAGTATCTGCAAAGTTTTTGGTGCCACTAGTGTGTAATAAATTATTTACAGGTGTTACTATTTCTTCCCATGTTTTACTACTCTTTACAGTATATGATAAATTCTGATAGTAATCATTATCTGGCGTTACCTGCGTATCTTCACTTAACTTTCCAGTCTCATCTTTCCACCCAAAGTTCTGAAGATTGAAGTAGTCTATATTGTACAATCCATCTACACTCTTAACAACATCAACTGTTGCCTCATTGAAAGATTGCGTGCCTCTTATTCTTTCATTGGGGGAAAGTTTATAACTTCCAGACACTCTTACAATATTTTCATCACAATCTGTGACTGTCAAATCTCTAGTTACGAAACCAAGTCCATTATCAGAAGATAGAATTTCACCAACTAAAAATGGTAAAAACTTCTGAATAACTTCAAATTCTGGATAATTATTGTAATTTGTGATAGTAGCGTAAGACTCTTGAATAGTTTTTGCTATACCTGGATTAGTCGTTAGTCCAGAAAGACTAAATTCCAATTTGTCTGGATTTAATCTAAAGTAATTTGTTACTGTGAAGAATCTATATCCATAGTCTGAAGAATTAAATCCACTTCCAGAAGAATCTGCCTTTTCAATTCCCTCTACAAATATTCTATCACCAGATGCAAAAGGAGCGGAAGTAAATCCTGCAATCGGGGTGGTTAAGATACAAGTTACTATTCCAGATGAAGATGATTCAACTCTATCTATTGAAACTGAATTAGAATTATTGATTGCCCTTATTGTGACTGGTCTAATAGGTAACCCTTTAGGTTCTACTTCAATTTTTACTTCACCGATTGATGATCCAGTTAGATTTGCCTTTAAGAAACCGCTATCAATCAATTCCCCAGTATCAGAGTCTACTAATATTAAATCTGGTGCCGAAGTATAATTTTGACCACCATTTAAAATAGTTATAGAATCGATAGTGTTTGAAGAGGAAATATAAACAGACTGTGGAATAGTTGCAGTTGGTCTTAAAGTTTTATCTGATGCATATTCAAATCCTTCATTTATAATTCTACTTTGTGTTATTTTACCAATAGTTTCAGATGATGGAATGATAAATGCACCCTTACCATTTACAGAATTAGATCCAGTAAAGTGAGGAAGTGATTTATATCCATAACCACCCGAAATGAGATTTACTTTATTAATACCACCACTTGCAGTAGTAGAATTAGTAGTATACTCTAATACATCACAATCAATCTTCTGATAAGAAAGTTTTTCTGGAGTATTTCTCAAGGAAATTGTAAAACTAGTGTTTGCTACTCCAATTACAGTATAATCTCCATTATACTTACTGTCTACTGAGATTATTTCAGAATAATTAACAACATCACTATCTGCTGTGCTAATATAACCAGATTTTTCTAAGTTATAATAAAGTTTTTCTGGTACGGAATTAGTATAATTGAGAGTTAATGTTGCATCTGTAGATACACCTACAGTGCCAACTCCAGATATGGACAAAGATGTTGTAGTTGCAACAGAAACAAATTCCTTACTAAAATCATTATCATAATAAATTTTTAAATCATAACCAGACAATGAAGAATCTGATAAGTCAAATACAAGATTATTATCTCTAATTACTTGAATTTGTGGGTTGACTAAACTGATACTTTGTGTTCCAATACCCGTGCTTAATATATTGAGGAATAATGGATTGCTTGAAGTAGAATCTGTGTATGTATTACACAATTTTATATTATTGGCATCTACTCTATAAACATAATAGTTGCCATTAACAATTCCTGAAGGAAGATTACCTGCCTGATACAATATCTTATCTCCAGTCTTAAGACCATGAGACTCTATCGTAATTTGGTTAGTTGTGGTATTAATACCAGAAGAACTAAAACCTATCGGATTAACAACTAAACTGTTAGTAGAAGCATCAAACTTAACTTTAATTGCATTTGATGTGCCTATCCCTACAGATAAATTTGGTCTTACATTCAATGATACTCTGTCACCAATTGATAAATTATGAGATGTAGACACAGAAACGACAGAATTTATCTTGTTGATGTCTGCAGTAACTTGAGTAAAGTTTGATTCAACCGAATATTGATAATTGTCGTGTGCTGCAACCCAACTA